>Ga0164296_1001475_pt1 | contig 24922 bp, 15 predicted proteins | sample GEODES057metaG_FD_113533 | JGI IMG/M metagenome (GOLD analysis project Ga0164296, IMG submission 113533) | Dystrophic lake water microbial communities from Trout Bog Lake, Wisconsin, USA - GEODES057 metaG | ecosystem: Environmental > Aquatic > Freshwater > Lake | place: USA: Trout Bog Lake...
AACAGGGACAATTTTTAATAGTCCCAAAGATGCTAGTGAGATTCTAAATATTTCTAAAGGTTCAATATATGCACTTATACATAGAGGTATAAGTGGTTGGAAATATATTGATTAACCTTTTTTATTGTAAGTGTGATAATCGTATTAATGTAGCCGCAAGATTAATTTCTGGATCAATAATAATACCGTGATCTAATATACCCTGTTTAATTATTAGAATAGCTTTATCTTGTGTTTCCCCATCTCCGAAAATTTCTATATTATCATATAACCAACGATATATTTCATCTATATCTTCAGGGCGAGCTTGACTACACACTAGTTTACGACCTTCAGCAATTTTACCTGCCTTAAACAGTTCTACCATTTTAAATTTATAGTCTGATTCTCCTGTGTCGTTTTTTTCAGGAATGTGTAAAACACCCTCTCTACTATTCATTTGTATAGTATTAATACATTTACGGAGATCTGGATATGTGGCTTTAACAAATGTATCTAGTGTATCGATGTCAAATTCAACATTTTCACTGATAAGAATTTCTGCAGCACGGGCTGTAAATTCTGTTTGATCAGTTTTTTCAATATCAAATCCTTGACAACGACTTTGTATAGCAGGAATAATTTTGTAACGATAATTACAAGTTAATATAAATCTTGAAGTATGATGATATTCTTCCATCACTCCGCGCAGTGCAGCCTGTGCATTAGGAGTTAAATAATCTGCCTCATCTAGTAATACAACTTTAAAATCGCCAAACGGAATCATCTGTACAAAGTTAACAATTTTATCTCTCACATCATCGACACTATTTGTACGACTAGCATTTATTTCTAAAATATCTAATTCATTAATCTCTAATTCATTGAATAATACTTTAGCCAAGGTAGTTTTACCAATCCCGGCTGTACCACTAAACAATAAATGCGGAATTGATTTTTCTTTAATCCAACCTTTTATTTGCTCTTTTTGACTTTGATCTCTAAATACATATCCATTGATTGTATTCGGCCGATATTTTTCTACCCACAGTTCTTTCATAAGATTCCTTAATTTTCTTTATTATACAGGTGAAAACAGGCCTGGTCAATAGGCCTGTTACTCTTTTTAGTTAGTAAAATCAAATGTAGGATGTGTTACTGTATTAAATTTGCCCATATCATCTTCGTTAGGCTCATGATCACTAACAGCTAATATCGCTTTGGGATCTCCTCGGCGAATGGTAATCACTTCTCCAGTAGTAGGATCTTCGTATTTAAATCCTCGACTCCACCTACCGTGTTCTAATAAAATCCATTCCCCGACTTTGACATCTTCTTGTTCAGGACCAACCGCCCAAACTCTACCCCATCGATGTCTAACACCTTCTGCTTTTCCGTCATCGCTTAACAACACTAGACCGCTTTTGGTTTTGCGTTCATCAAAATTCATGTCTACTACAACAATATTGTCGTGTAGAGGTTTTAATTTACCTCTCGCTACTACCATTATTCTTTTCCTTCTGGATCCATTTTTGAAATATCTTTTTTAACAGAAACTGTTACAGGAGCAGGCTTAGCCTCAATCGGAGCAGGCTTAGTTGCAACTGGAGCAGGGGAAGGTTGCATATTTGCCATATTATTTTGATTGGGAATAGGGTTGGTATTTGGTGAAACGAATTCTTCTCTGCGCTTTATGATTTTACCGTTAGCTCCTATTTTGTCTCCCCGAGCATTAACTTTAGCATTGCCAACTGCGGGAGTAAGTTCATTTTTACTAATCAGTTTGCCCATGTCTATTACTTTACCTCGGGCTGTTTTATATATTGTCATACTAATTCTCCTTGAATTATACTACTACTTATCTTAAAAATTCTTGCCAGTCTAAATTATATTTGACTGAATCTATCTGATGCACACCCAACAAATATAATACAAAGCTAGCTACACTTGAACCTCTACCGACGCCCCAAACAATATTATTTGCATGACAATTGTCTACAAAATATTTGCACCATTGCAATAATGGAATCATGTTTCTTTCTTTGTAAGCATCCATTTCTGATTCTACACGCGATATTTGTTCTTTTGAAGTACATCTATCTATACACCAAGCTTCGACATCAAAACTTTTGTATTCATCTGGGATAAACCAGTTACTTTGCATTATTCTATCAAAATCTTCAACGGTTATCTGATTCAATTGTTCGTTGAATTTCTGGAATGATAACCCTGAAGTTTTTTCTAGTTGGTCGATATCATCATCATAATCGACAGTGATATCTTTGAGATTGGTTAATTTTCCTTGATAAAGAATTTTAAATATATCTAAGGAATTAAAAATAGGATTACCGAATTGATCTAGGCGCATAGCCTTTATTTTAGTTGACTTTAATTAATTTGTCAAGGTTTTTTTCACTCGATTTCATTAATTTTTCTAATGATGCTCGTCTTCTATTACTTAATTCTTCTTTGTAAGATTCTAATAACATCGTAATTTGTGTTTTTATATCAGTGTTACTAGTCATGAAATATTTCTTAGTGAGATCTGCTACTTTATCTTCGATCTCACTGTCTTTAAGTTCTGAAAAATTACCAGATAGAGGATGCATTATATTGCACTAGAATAAGTTCCGCTTACTTTTAGGTAAACGTGTGTTCCACCGTCATAACTGAACCCATCGATTACATACATAGTGTTGGTTCCAGGGTTTGGATAAACAATCTGAACATTAGTGCCAACTCCGCCAGTTTGAGTAAAGATGCCAGTCCATGAAGAGTCTACTAAAATTGATCCAGAATTAGTAGTACTTAAAATAGTAGTAGTCGAAGTTGATTGAGTAAATTTTAATATAAGTTTTATAGTTCCGTAACCTGAAGATGGCCAATTTGCAAATGTTAGAACAACTCCAGAAGTATTAATTGTACCATATTGCACAGATCCTAGATTTAAATCTACAGTGGTTGCACTATTAATAGTCCCAAGATTTTTCGTAGAAGGATAAAATTGAAGATAAAATCCATTTGTTAATTCTGTATTCTGTAAACTGTTTGTAGTAGCGGTTACATCTATGCCGTTATCTTGCAAAGTTGTAATTTCCGTTGCAGCTTCGTTTAAAGCAGATTGAATAGCTGTAAAATTATCACGGAATCCTTGACTATTGTTATCTTGACCTGCTACAGGGTATGCTGTATTGATTGTATTTGAATATGTGGTTACTAGACTTGTCATACTGTTATCCTATTGTCGTTGAATACGAGATATTTATCGTTAATATATCCCGATAAAGAAGTTATTGTAAATCTATCAATGGTATAATCTAATTGGCTAAAATCAAACCCATTGAATTTAATATTGAGTAAAATATTATCTGCTGTATCGGGTTTACAAAAACATAAAGGAACTGCTAATACATATCCTAATTCTGCTTTCTGCCCTAGTTGCATGCTTCTCATCCATAATGGAAGATAATTTCTTTCTGTTAACCCTACAGTACTGATGCTCTTTTGCCAATTAGTAACACTACTAGGAAAATATGTGTCTGTATTTGGATTGCTAACTTCATAACCTGTACTATCTGCTGTTATGATATAATCAGGTCTAGTACTACTTAATGCATCTAAAGTTAGAGTAGTAGGATCATTTTTATAAAAATTTATAGTATTGTCTACAGTAATTGCTTCAGATTCTAAACTTTTCACTTTAAAAGATGAAGGTAAGTGTTTTCCGTTCGGCTCCGATAGATCTAGCATTTGAACATATATAACTTCGTAAATTTTATTTTTTGTTACAGGATCTACAGCTACAGCTTTACTTACTGATCCAAAAGTAAAACGTTTTTTCTTGCTATTAAGCGATAAAGCGCCGACATAAGCAGCTGCTTGCTCGTTTTGTATTCCTGCATAAACTAGCATGGTTAAAGTATTTTGAATACCAAAATTAGGATCTTCTGGTCTATAAATGCTTGAAGGAGTAAAAATATTACTGTTGTTAATAAAATTACTAAATGTAGATCTTTGACTGGGAACTAAAAATGGTCTTGCTATGACATTATTATAAATTGTAGTATTAGGAGTAGTAATAGTCAAAGTAAAAATTTTATCGATTGCGCTGTACGCATATTGATCAGAGGCATTTATAGTAAATATATATTGTCGATCTAAAGTTGTTGATGTCTTATCAAATGTAGTTGAGCCGTTATCGATAGTTATAAGACCAGGAATATTATGCACAGAATCATAATATTGATTAGGCACTCCTGATAATTCTCCATCATTACTTAATGAAATGCCAGGTGGTAATGATCCTGATACTAATGAATAAGTTATTAATGCATTTTGAACGCTAGTAGTGGCAGTTACATTTAGATTGCAAATATAATCTGCTGGAATACTGCCTAGATTGGTTGGTGTGATCCAAGTTATAACGCTGTGAATACTACCTAATATTGTGATAGTAAATGTTCTGCTGGCACTGATAATTTCACCAGTATTTCCAGGTTTAGTAGCAGTAAGAGTGAATTTGTATACACTTGTAACAGACGGTTGATAAGGCACCAATCCAAATAAATCTCCAGAAACCGGATCATAGTTTAGACCAGTAGGTAGTTTACTCAAAGTGCCAATGTAAAAACTAGTATTGTTAGGTATTGATATCAATAAAGGGCTTGAAATAGTTAATCTATATCTAGTACTAGACAGCTGCGTTACTACTGATATGGTATAAACAGTATCATCGGCTCCTATAACATAATTATCTAATGTGAAATGTTGTCCCACTGTTGGAACAGCGGAGAGATTTTGAACAGTGACGCTGGTGCTATTAGCAATATTATCAGTCAAAACCGCTTGGTAGGCAGTAGCATAAACTTCTTCGTTAGTTGTTTCTAATCTAAATTCTACATCCTTATTATCGTATAAAGCAACAGGCACTGTAATATAATTGTTAGACCTGAAAATACCAAGATCACTATTAGTAAGCCATACTGGTTTTCTTAGATAAGTGCTGTCAGCTGTGAATTCATCTGCTAACCCATCTAAACTAACACTATCGGCTCTAAATTCGTCAGTACCGGTAACAAATATTTTAAACACTTGTTGACTATAATTAATACCATCTGTTACAGTCACTCTAAATTGATAATTTAAACTTAATGTTTGTGTAACTACAGACAGCACAGCATAATCAAAGATTACATCGTCGTATTGGTAACTATCGAACCCGTTGGTAGATCTCAATCCAAAATCAAATACTCCTGTGTCGTATGTTTGTTCGTCGAAATTTCCAGCACCATCATTTATAACTACTTGAGGAGAAGGTTTAATATACCCGCTTATTAATCCGCTTGAGCTAAGGGTTAATCCCGGCGGCAATACTCCATCGCCATCGGCAATATAAAATGTTAATATTGCTCCGCCGGCAACATTTATATCTGCTACAGATAATTGATAGCTGATGTAAGTTTGATCAGGAGTGTAAAATTGTTTATTTGGTCCTACTGGTAATGTTCCAGCAGGCGTGAGAAATGTCGGAGGATTGTATCCAAATACTTTTAAGGAGAATGTTCTATCAGAGATATTTGAATTTTGACTAGCCCGTATGCAAAAACTATAAGTTTGTTCTTTAGGAACTGCCAATGGAGCACCTATCAAATAAGCGCCCTCCAAAAATAGTCCGTCAGGCAAGGCGCCTGAAATTAAAGTAAAAAGTACGCCTTCGCTGCTAGATATCGGCAACGGTAAAGTGACAGACTGCTGTTCTTGTAGAGTTCCGAAAGAATAACCGCTAGGCTGTGTCCAAACATTTAACATCTCAATAACCGCCAGTTAATGGTGATCTTTTCCAAGTATTAGGTGCTGTACAGACATAAATGTAGTTGTCATCCCATGAAATTTGTCCGGTGGTACCTGCAGAATTTGACGCGTGTGTACCGGATGTCGTAGGCCATGCTGTATTTTGTACAGTACCATCTTGGAAAGTTACATTTCCAGTAGTTGCGTCCACTTCAAATGCAGTGCCATTAATGGCAAAATTTCCAGACGCATATAAGTAACCTCCTAATGATAAATTAGTTGCGGTAGTAGTACCAGTCAATGTAGGACTAGCACTGAATACAACAAATCCTGTTCCAGTTTCGTCTGTAAGCACAGAAGCCAATTGAGCACTGGTAGTGGCTGCAAATTGATTTAATTGACTAGCAGTTGTTGCTAGTGTACCACTGGAAGGCAATGTTATATTAACATTACTATTACAATTTAATGTAATATTACCACTACCGGATGTGGTTAAATTTGTTCCTAGTGTCAAATAATATCCGCTGACTGACAATGCAGTTTGACCAAAGTTTCCAAAATCGTAATCGTTACTAGGAGGATTAAGAATCCCGTCAGAAACTCCTGTACCGTTTAGGTCTACAGTATATCCGTTAGTACTTCTTTGATAACCTGTTGGGTAACTGATTGATCCAAAGTCTGCTGAAAAATTTGTAGCAGGAACCATGGTAGAGAACAAACCTACAGCTATGTTAGGATCCTGACCATATATTGTTGTTTGGGTATCTCCGCCATAGATATGGTGAGTGTTTAAATTTAAATTAGCAATTAATTGTGGAGAAGAATCTGTATTTAATTTTGTAACACCTTGCAAATTAACTGTAGTACTGGTATTTGTTATATTAATACTATTATCAGTACTGGTTAAAGTTTTAAATTCTAAATTAATACCATTTTTATCAGCAAACAAAGTAGTCCCTGAACCTAAACTAGTTACAGAACTAATTGAAACTTCTGTGTTCAGAAACGCAAAATTGTTGTTTACTTTGGTAAATGCGGTGCGTAAATCGTCACCTGTGCCGTCATTAGCATAGCTACCTAAATTGATTGTTTGTATTGTCATTTGCAGTCTCTTTTAGTATTTACCATGTTCCAGCATCATACGTGTGCCTCTTCCAAATATTAGTAGTACCGTCATACGATGCTGTGCAGTAGTAAAAATATACAGAATCAAACGCAACCATTCCTGCTATATCGCCTGTTTTACCAGTACTGTGAGTAGGCACAATTTGCGGGTATAAATCAGCAAAATTATTATTTACTTTAAGAAATGCTGCACGAATTGTATCTGCTCCTGTAGCATTTGCTGATGCACCGATGTTTATAGTTTCTTGAGTCATTATGCTCTCCCTACAGCAACTTCAATGACTCCAGCTTCACCGTAGTCTTTGTCTTCTAATGCTTTGCCAATAATTGCACCTAGGGTAGGTGTTGTGGCACGCACAGCGTACCCAGGAGTAGCACTTGTGGTTAGCATGTCTCCTTTCTTAACTCTGCCCACTACCTTGCAGGGAACCCTGCCTGCTAGTGCAATACAAGCTCTTGTCCCCTCCAATTCTCGATTCATAGTATATGCCGGATTAGTAGTAACAATTCCCGCCGCTCGAGTATCGTTAATAGTTGAAGTAGTGGTAGTTTCAGCATCGCCTCCAAATACTAAAACTGTACCAGGCTCGTATTCTTCATCGGCTGTGTACCATTCTGCCAAATCACTGTATGTGGCTTGTAGTTGACTTTGACTACTTAAACTCCAATTACCGGTAATTGTACCACTGTTACCATAAGCTCCTGTGCTAAGAGTGCTAGATAATAATACTCCTCCATATGTGTACAAATCAATTGTACTACCGTTTTGAACTTGGTAATTTCCAGTAACACTGGCAGTAGTTGAAGATGAGCCTGTAGTTATAGTTTTTACTTTAATTGTACCATTGCTAGTGTCAAAAGTACCATAAGTTGAAGTTATAATATTACTTACAGTACTTCCAGTACTGGTCATAAAATATGTGCTTGAACTAGCTCCAGGAGTGCTAAAGTTTAAAGTATTACCGCCTGTAACAGTGAGTGTTGTAAATGTTGCAACTTTCAAACTGCCTACATCTACACTTTTATCGCTTGCTGATTGAACAATGCTACTAGCAGCATTTGATACACTAACTGGTGTTACGCCATAAACATTTCCCGCTGTGCTGATTCCATTGTAAGTTACAGTCATTATACCGCTAGAAGCGAACGAAGTATTAATAATACCTCCTCCATTAGTAACGATAGTGGAACTGGTTACCGCTGTGGGACTTGCTGCCGATCCAGTGGTATTAGCTAAAACAGTACCTGCACCAATTTGTACAATTTTAGATAGTTGAATACCTGTTGTACTTGAACTACTTGTTAATAAATCAACCCAGCCAGTTGTAACATTGAATACATTGCTATTGTAGGCACTTAATCCTAAATTATTTGTGCTAATAGCACTGCCAACTGCTCCAGTAAACGCTGTGCCTTGTGTTGCCACAGCTTGTGCAGGAATAAGTGCCAACTTACTTTGAGCTATTGATGCTGACGAACTAACCATGCTGTCAACGATCACCGAAGCATTTATTGTGGCAACAATATTACTGCCTACATAAGTTATAGTTACATTACTTCCAACACTTGTACTGGCGTTCACCCATTTTGAACCATTATAAGCCAACAAGTTGTTGATAACTGGGGACGCCAAAGTTGCATCAGTCAGTTTACTTATGGCATTGTAAGTATTAGATTTGGTATCTACATAAGTCTTATTAGCCGCATCGGTGGTATAAACAGGAGTAGCAAGATTACTGACAGTAAATCCAGCAGCATTTATATTACCTTTCATGCTTAAACTACCATCTAAAGCCAAGAATCCTGGACCAATCAAGTTCACTAATGGAGTTAAACTGCCATTGTGTGTTAATCCTAAACGACTGTCTATATAAGTTCGAATAGCGCTCTGTACCGGAACTACATCACTTGCATTTTCAGACATTGTACCGTCTGTGCTGAATTCAGCAACCACAACACCTTTCTTAAACCCTAATCCATCTAAGTTACTTAACGCAATTGATGCACTAAATGTAACTGTACCAGTGCCTTGATCTACACTAAAGAAACGACCAACTCGGAAAATACCATTTTCGTCTGTTGTAACATAAAATACTCGACCAGTAGTTTCTTCTAATATCTGATTACTGGCCTGTTCAGCAATAGCTGGATTACCATAAATTTGTGTTGGATAGTTACTAGTGTTGTAACCACCAGTACCAATATTCAAGAAATCATGACCTGTTGCACGAGTAGTTGAAATTTTAACAGTAATCTGGCCAGCGCTATTTGCAGGATATCCTAATCTCAATGTTGCACCGGACGCTCCAGTTCCATAAGCAAATGGTTTACTTACGCCGAGCGTGTTTGAAGATGCATTGGTAACTTCAGCTGTTATGTATGTAGGAGTTGTATATACAGTACCATAAGTACCCGGATCAAACGGATATGTCAATGTAATACTGGTAGTGCTGCTGGCCGTACATTGGAAATATCCATTGTATAAACTATTGCTATTGCCAGAAACATAAAACCAATTGTTTGTTGTTGGAGCAGTGGTTGTTAAGAAACTTAGGACTACACTATAGTTGTTGGTTCCTACATTATAAGTTTTACTTACAAATCCAGTGCTTATAATACTAGTGCCATATGTGTAGCCTGGACAATAGAAATTCATCAATCCAGTTGCAACTGTTCCAACAGTAAATGAACTGCCTCCTTGTGTAGCACTGACAGTGATTTGTTTTGTACTAGAATTTACATTAGTTACATAATAAGTAGTACTAGAAACTAAATTACCTAACGCTGTTCCAGCACTGGGTGTAGTAAATGTAATAGGATTACCTATACTGACATTACTTACTGAGCTTAAAGTAATTAAATTATCTGTGCCTGTAATAGTTGTAGAACTTACTGTATAGTTCACTCCTATATTGGTAGTGGTTTGCCATGTACTTCCGCTTCCACTTACAATATATGTGTAAATGTAACTACTTACAGTACCATTTGCAGATAACGCACCTGTGGTTGCATTTAAATAACTAACTGTAGTTGTTGTGCCGCTAACTGATGCACTAGCTGCTGTTTGACTTTGGTTAACGGTATAACTTGCACCAGTGATATTTGCAGTACCTGCGGTATTTGTAAATGCTGCAGATATGTTGTAAGTTCCAGTGCCGCCAGAACCTGAACCAAACGATGTAATGTATACACCACTTGTAGGTTCACTAGATCCGCTGATAGTAGTTTGTGCAACATTACCAGCTCCTGCTGTTACAGTATATGCTGTTCCACCTGTAGCTGTTGTGCTAGTTTGCGACGGAGTTACATAATATGTACCAGCACCACTTGCTGCGTAACTGTTATATGTACCTGCTGCTTGTGTATGGAATGGTTGACTAACTGTAATTACAGCACCAACTACATTAGTAATATAAGTGTTAGCAAACAGACCAGTACCAGCGATTAGCTGACCAATTGCAAAATTTGTTCCTGCAGCTAATGTTACTGTAGTTGCTGCAGGCGCACCTCCTGAACTAAATGCTTGCGATCCAACAGCACTAGTAGTTGCTGTTGCTTGTGCTGTAATAAATGTACCAGCTGTTGCAGTACCACCAGTTAGACTCATACCTGGATAAAATAATCCAGTTGGTGAAGTTAGCGTAGCAACATATGGAGTAATAGTTGTAATACCAGTTACAGCACCGCTGACACTTACGGTCCATGTGCTTGATGCACTAGTTGGTGTGCCGGTTAAGTTAGCAACAATAAATGTACCAGTAGTTAATCCAGTTCCGTTAACAATTACCATACCTGGTTGAATTGTGCCGCTATTAGCGGTAATTGTCAAAGTTGTTCCGCTGATAGAACCTGTAACTGTTGCTGAAGATCCTGATGCGATTGATATAGTACCAGTTGAAGTTACAGTAGCCGTTATATAAGTAGTGTTAGCTGAAATACCGGTTCCACTTAAAACTTCACCTGCTGTTACAGTTCCAGTTAATGTTCCACTTGGCGATACTAATGTGCTAGTTGCTGTAGAAGTTGTATAGTAGTTACTTAAAATTAAACCAGCAGTATTACTGAATGAGGTAGCAGATAGTACCATACCGACAGTAATTGTTCCACTAGATACATTTGTAACATTCATTACAAGAGTATTGTTATCTGTGGCTGTAAATACTGCACTATTAATAGTTGTAATATATGTTCCGGAAGTAATATTAGCACCAGTAACCACACTACCTACTGCAATGTTTCCTGAATTAGTAACAGTTCCAGTTAATGAAAGAGTATTACCTGAGATAAACCCAGCCGTGCTACTGAATGTTGTTGTGCTTGATGCTGTTACTGGATATGTGCCATTGTATCCAGATGGAATCATCCCTGAAACAGTAATTAATTGACCAACCGCATAAGGATTGGTCAAAGTTGTAACTACTGTAAAAGTAACAGTTCCAGTATTTGTTGAAACTGTTGCAGCTGTGACACTTGATTCTTGTGCAACTCCTGCACCAGTTAGTATCATATTTTGAGTGATAGTGCCTGCACTAGATCCTACAGTAAGCACACCGCTGCTGTTTATACTGCTGGTTGATAATGTGGCAGTTGTTGTAGAAACTGAAGTAGCACTTCCGCTAGTACCAGGATCGGTAGAATACAATAATTGAGCTTGTACGGTGTTTACACCTGCACTGGCAGAGACACTTACTGCGGTAGGCACGGTAATAACAGCAGTTAGTATTGCTCCACCTGAAACATTACTTAATGTTATTGTTGGTACACTGGTATATCCAAAACCAGGACTGACAACAGTTACAGCAGTAATACTTCCGCCAGTAATAGTACATACAGCAATAGCCTGTTGATTAGCATTTAATACTCCACCTCCGGAAAATACTAAAGTCGGAGCGTTTGTATATCCGCTACCACCGTTGGTAATAGTTACACTGGCCACAGTTCCGTACAATTGACTAAAGACAGCAGCTCCATATGGGATCCAAGCGGCCGGACTAATTGTAAATTGTGTCGAACTATCGATACTTTGAATAATAGCGCCGCTTGGAACATAACTATATGGATTGGAAATAGTTGCACCAGTAACGGTTGCGGCTCCAGACTGACTACTTGCAACCACTATTCCAGTTAGTCCAGTTCCACTTACTAATGAATAAACTGTATAAGTTCCATTGTATCCAGTGGTTGTTGTAACTCCTGCAATAATTACAGTACTGCCTACACCAAATGGTGCTGAAGTTTGTGTTCCATATGAAACTGTAAAATATCCTGCACCTGGGGTACTAGCTGTTATTGCCGTTATGGTGATAGTAGTATTAATACTAGAAACACTCATACCAGTAACTAGTGTAGTAGTACTTGTTGTTGTAATTTGAGTTTTGTTATTGATACCTACTACTTGGTAAGTGCCATTATAATTTGTATTTGCTTGATTAGCTACAGTAACAAAGCTGTCTACTGGAGGTAATACTGCATTGGCACTGTATGGAATATTAAACGTGACAAACCTGGCGGTAGTGCTATTAGGTTGAAGTGTTTGACTAGCAAATGTCATTGAGTTGATACCAGTACCAACACTAGACAGATTATAAACACTATTTGGATCAATAGTTAAAAATGCATTTGTACTAGCACCTATTGTTATTGTACCGCTTGGAACAGTGTTCGGAGCAATATTCAATACAATCTGTGCAGTTGTACTTGTGGGCTGTGTAAAACTTACAACATATTGTGTTCCATTAAAACCAGTGCCGGTAACTAAAGCATTGGTAACAAATGTTCCACTTGTGGCTGTCAAATATATAGTTGTACTGTAACCAGTAAATGTATTACTTGTTACTAATTGACTAATATTAACAGTATAACTAGTAGCAGCAGTTGGCGTCCCTGTAGCCGATTGATTTAAAGTCCATGTGCTAGTGCCAGAAGATCCGCTACCGCTTACCAGTGCTACAATATAAGTTCCAGCGGTTACTCCTCCACCAGTCAGCACCATACCTACCGCTATGGTACCACTAGCCCATGTTGCTGTCAACGTAGTTGAACTAATCGTGCTGGTAAATGTAGCTGAATTTATAGCAGTTATATATGTGCTATTAGTTATGCCAGAACCAGTAAGTCCCATTCCAACTGTAAATGTTCCTGTCTGACTAGCAATACCAGTTGGTGTGAAAATCTGTCCTGCACTAGCACTTGATAAACCGTTACCAATTATACCTGTTACACTTGCGGTAGTACTCAATGCCTGATTGAATAATCCGCTTGCCGGAGTATTACTTTGAGTGTAACTGATAACACGGAATACCTTACCGCCCCATCCTACCAAATAAGTTCCTTGATTAATTAAATTTATTGTAGTCGATACACTAGATGATAAAACTGCAATTTTACTATCGCCTAATTTTGATCCTTGACTTTGTGTTGAAAATATCACAGGTCCGACTGGTGTTATAGTCGGTACAGCACTAAGAGTGATTGTATAACTTGTACCTGTAATTGGTCCGCTAGCTGCAGAAGTTGTGGTATTGGTTTGCCAAGTACTTCCTCCACCGCTTCCACTTATATTGGCAATAATATATACAGTTCCAACAACATTCGTGCCAGTTAGAACCATTCCAACTGAAACAGTTCCAGAACCTAGCGTACCTACTGTAAACACGCCCGAGCTGCTAATAGTAGAACCAGTGGTAACAGCCGTGTTTGTATTAACAGTCGAAACAGTTTGATTTGTAAAACCAATTCCTCCCAAAATTTGTCCTGCAAGTATAGTACCCGTAACTTGATTAACAGTTAATGTTGTACTGCTAGTATTATTTCCACTTCCATTAATGGCTACAAATGCCTTTGCGGTATAGTTAACTAAATCAGCATTTTGAACATTGCTAGTATCATGGGTGAAAGTAATATAATTGAATGAACTATCAGTTTGCAAAACTGATGTGTTAGCTGGTAATTGTTCTCCTGTGGATTCAGTTAAATTGTATGCAATAATACGATAGATAGTTCCTAAATTGGCACTATATTGCAAAGCAGTACTTGGTCTTACAGGTTTAACATTGGTAATATTATAAAACTTAATACTTTGTAGTACACGAATAGTTACCAATTGACCATCATATAATGGATATGCCAAACCTGTGGTAGTAGTGCTATTTGTTCCCGAAGTACTTAATGCTAACGCCAATACATTTTGACCGCTTACATAGACACTGGTGTGTGTTACCGTATTAATCAAATATCGGGTAATAACGCCTCCACTGGCAGTGTGGTCAATTTCTAATTCGCTAGTAGGTTCTGGAGCGTATTCATAATTGATTATGTAAACAGTTAGATTTAGATTAGTTGCAGTTGTTTGCGAACTAGAATATATACCTTCTTTGTAAATACGGGCAACTTGCACCATGTCATTTGACAAGTTTACAGCATTTGGCAATTCAGTAACATCGCTGCCTGTTGCTCGTAAACCGTATACACCGTATGCGCTAGACCCTGCAACACTACGAATCTGTCCACCGTTCAATGCCCAGTAACTTACATAGTTGTAATATGTAAACATACTTACAGCTTCAGCTGCACCACCGTTGGTTACTAATAATCCGTAACCTAAGTCGTTAACCATGGTGAAGTCATTGCTTAACATTGACTTATTGCCGCCCATTTCTATGTTAATACCGGTATTAGCACCTGCGTTAACATAGTTTACTGTGGTGTCTTCTATGTCAATTGATCCTGAACCAAACGTGTAAGTGCCTTGGGCTTGTTGTGTTAAATTTACTGACAAACCAGTTGTAGCACTTACCAAAGGAATCACAGCACTAGAAGGAACATAAGTATTACCTACTGCTGTTCCAGATGGAACTCCAGTTCCAGTTACTGTCATACCAGGAAGAATGCCTGCCACACTTCCTGATTCGACAAATGTTAAACCAGTTAGCGTTCCTATTGTAGTTGTAATAGCAGTACCATTAAGAGTTGTTGATAATGTAAATGCCGTTCCACCACTTTGAGCTATAATATAATAAACATTGCCTGATGCATATCCACTGATAGTACCAGTTCCTGTATTAACTCCTGTAATTGTAATAATATTGCCTACAACCAAATTAGAACTTGTACAACTAAATGTGCCATTTAATCCTGTGGTGCTAACTACATTTGTAATGCCGTTAGTAATAGTGACATTGCCAGTATTTGAAACAACAAACGAACTAGTTCCGTTTGCACCTCCACTTGCAAAACTGGCTGTCAGACTGGCAATTTTATTATTAGTTAAAGTATAAAAATCAGTTATCGCAGAAGTAGTTTGAGCACTAATAGTTGGAGTTGTTCTGGTAACAGCAGATGCAAAAGTTATTGTTGTGCCGTCTAAGTTACTACCTGCTATGCTTGGACTAGTTGCTGTTGCAGCTTGACTTAGGGTGGCAGTTCCCGTAGCCCAATTGATATTACTAATAGTTGTAGAGCTTGGAATTCCAGTACCAGATACTGATATACCGTTGGTCAAATAAGGACTATAAGATAGATTAGACACAGTAGTACTACCGCTAACAAGAGTGCCAACTACTGCATTGTTAAAATTACCATCTGCAACATAGTCAATTAGCACACTTATGAGTGTAGCAATTGTTTGTGCTTCAACACTAAATGTAAACGACAATCCAGATGGAGTACCAGCTGTAGTACTAATTGTTGATCCACCAGAATAACTAGACAGAGAAAAACTAGTTGTTCCATTTGTGGCCACAATATAGTATGTACCATTAGTTACACTACCGCTACCAGTATTAGTTCCGCTAATAGTTATCGATTGTCCGACTGTAAGAGTCCTAGGAGCAGTAGCACAAGTAAATGTACCACTAGAACCAATAACCACGCTAGATAAAGTTTCAGTCGCCGCGGTATAAGTTGTGTAATTTTGAGATAACAAATTTCCACTGCTGGCAGTTACAGTTTGATTTTGGACAATTTGTTGTAATACTGTACCCAATCGTACAAATGATGCTAGACACACTTCTTGATTGGTACCTAATTCACTAGTGCCATTAAAAAATGAACTATAGTAGGTTAAAGCTATATCATATATGGATGAATTACCACCGTATAACAAATCATAAGAAATTGCATCAACAATATAACCTGTATCTCTTTGAGATTTTACAGCGGTATAGTTTGTTAAAGTTGTAATAATATAATTACTAGATATCCATGCAGAGATCTCAGCCTGTATAAAGCTCTTATTAAGTGTTATATTTTTTCGCGCTTGACTTGTTGTAGTTGTTACTCCAGACGGATCTGTGTAAACTAATGTAGGAACACTAACAGTACCATTTTGAATAATATTGTTAATGGTGCTGATATAAGCTGATGCATTTGTTTTTGTACTTGATTGTAAACTTAAAGTGTTAATCAATAACTTGGCGTAACTAATACCCTGGGTTACAAACAATTCAGCTGTTGTTGCTACAGCATTTTGAGGTGCTAGATAAATTAATCCTTGCTTAACTGTTTGATAATTAGAACCTAAAACATTGTCGTAGGCAATAGCATCAATTATATTACCTAAATTATTAGCAAATGCTGAACTGCTATAAATTGTAGCAGGGTTAAATGGAGTACTAACATCTATTGTTATTGTTACTTGAGGAGCTAAGAAGGTATAAGTTCCACTGGCTTGACCAGTAAAGTTAGCAGACAATGTTAGTGTATTACTGTTTATGGATTTAATATATGTGCCAGTAGGAATATTGTTTCCATTTATGACTTGACCAGGCAACACTAATAAATTAGTTGCAATTACAACGGTGTTTGCTCCAAGAGCACCACCACCTGTGTATGCTGCTGTGGTTACAGTTGCACTAGCATTATAACTTGTTACATTGTTGACTTGATATCTAAATCCCTGCAAGTAAAACGCACATGGTGTTTGTGGAGGCCTTACATCGAGCCCACTGTTAACTGTACCTTGTATGGTTATAGATAATCCAGCGACTCCGTTGGCGCTGGCAATTCCTATAATGTTACCAAATAAACGGCCAGCAAATCCGTCTACAAATTGACCGCCTCTAAAGGCTTGTGTGTTTATACTGGCGCTAAACACAGCACTTTCTTGGCCGTATGGAGATTTGGTTTTAATCTGGCCAGTCGGGTCTAATACCATGGCAAATCCACCATGTCCTTGCATAGTCAACAATTTAATACGGGTTGCATCATTGCATAAGAACACATCGATATTTTGATTGTTCAACGGAGTACTGTTTATGTCTAAAGGATTAGATAGATAATGCCGGCCAAAGTTAATGGTAGAAAATAAATGCCAATTATTTGCTGTATAAGTCTGTGCAGCAGTAAATGGATATATTGTTGTGCAATTTAATACATTGCCGCTAACTGTGTTGACAACTGCTTTACCTGCTACTATGTTTCCATAGGCACTTGCATTAATAGTAGTCGAATAATTTAAAACTGTTATAGTTGCAATGCCACCTATAGTTCCTCCACCAGTAACACTAATTGTACTAATAGGATATACTCCGTTGTAACTAGTAGGCGTCATTCCTTCTATATTAATATTTTGTCCTTGTACATAAGGAGAAGCTGGCATAACATTACCTTCGATAGGAATAAAAGTAATAGTTGCCGTATTTGTACCGGTGTTTATAGTGGCACTAGTAACTTGATAAACAGCTTCAGTAAATACTAATCCTCCCCATGTAGCTACAGCTTGTGCTCCTCCACTTAAAGTTGCAGTAAAATTACCCGAAGTGCCACTGATAGTTACTGAAGTCGCAATTGAAGCAGCATAATCAGTTCCAGAATAATTGATCGGCCCTATTTGTAGCGCATCGATTACTCCATCTCGATAGAAAAATGTGCTTCTCCAAGGACTTTGACTAATACGGTTTAATGGACGAATAATAGTACGACGGAAATCATCACCACTAATGGTAACATTTGCCGGCAGTTTAATGGGGTAATCTTCATAGTATATTCCACTTTCGAGGAAAATTGTAATATTTAGATTACTTACAGTTTCACCGTAATCAAGATATTCTCCGTATTGGAAAAATCCTGGTTGTGTAAGGTACATGTTAATGATGTCATAATTTGTACCACCATTTTGTGTACCTGTAGTGTAAGATATTATCTGACCATGTGCGTTGGAAGTATCTCCAACTAGAATCTTTCCTGGAATGATATGTACATCTCCAGGTATACCTTGATCAACATAACCGTTACCACCATTACTAAATGTAATCTGATAGTAACCCGTGCCAAAAGTGCTAGTAGTAATAGCCGGCGCCGCTCCTAAACCATTGGTAATAATATTATAAGTTATATAAAACTGACTAGTATAAGTGTTGATGGCAGCTAGGGTCGGTGCATAGCTAGTAGATAATGTGCTATTTGTTTGTTGTGAAACTAGAGTTTGATATCTTGTCGGGCTAGTTGTTTGATTCAGTACTTGATAAACTAATCCAATATTGCTACCACTGCCGTCTCCAAACGCAAACACTAGTCCATCTATAGTTTCTTTATATTGAGTTCCTATAGCAATACCTTGGGCTGATGCATTTGAATAGTAAGAGCGACCGGCATTAATACTCTGATAAGTGCCGTTAACTCGCATATCAATTACCATGGCGTCTAAGATTAATCCAACATCTCTGTAACAAATTGTTTGATTATAATTGAAACCGCCAGTATATGTTTCGGCTAGATAACTTGTAGTATCGATACCTAAACTACTGTAATTATTAGTAATAATAGATTGGGTTGTAATGTAAATTTGATTGTATAGTGTGTTTGTAATTACAGGATAGGATAGCGTATAATTCACAGTCACCGATCCGCTACCGCTAGTAGTCACTGTTGAAATAGTTGTTACTCCGGTAGATGTGCTAGTAGTTACAGTTGTAGCTCCAATGATGGTAATAATTTCATTTAGCAGTGTTGTAGTTGTTTGATAATTTGTAGGTTGAGTGCCAGTGGTAACAGCTGATGCAGATGACCATCCTGCATACTGCACTTGTGTTGTAATTGTTCCAGCTCCACTTACAAATCCTGTAGTGTCAGTGTTACTATTTGCAAACTGTACATAATTAGTGCCAACGCCAGTAACTGTATAACTATTACCTATTGCAGAGTTAAATAAACTAGGAGTTAGTCCTCTAACTGTAATAGACTGTCCTATAGTAAATGGATTAGAAGTTTGTGTAGCAAATCCTAACTGAACATAGCCTACGGATGGTGTAGATACTGTAATGCTAGTTACTGATAGATAATTTCCTAATGTTGCAGTTACTGGACTATTGCTTAATACGGTATTAACTACAGTTGTCGCGTGTGTTAGCGCAACAACATATAAACTTCCTAAGCCATCACCTACTGCATTAGCACTTTTGATAAATGTTTGTGCCACAGCACTGCTAGCACCATTTCCACCGTAAGTTAAATCATATGCTAATGCTTCAATTAAGTAACCTACAGCTCTTTCAGTTGCTTCAATATCGATTGTAGTCAACGGGTAATTAACTGCAATCCAAGAAGTAATTTCTTCTTGAATGAATAAGATATTATCTATCAATGCTGTCTGCGCTTCACTATTAGCACTTAACAAACCAGTAGGGTTTACAAAAGTAGGAGCAGCACGACTAGTAAGTCCATTTTGCAATAATAAATTTATGCCAGAAAATAAATCAGTAATAATACTATTAGTTGTTGGATCATTTATAATTGAATAAGTAGCATTTATGTAGTTAGTTGCACCTTGCACTAGTCCAGTTGTCATAGTTACTGGACCGACAGTTTGTGAGTTGTTCACAGTCCATGTAGTACCACCACCAGAAACAATTTTGGTTCCATCAGAAACTCCCACACCGCTAATAATATCCCCTGCACCAAATGAAACAGATCCTGTGATACTGCCTGAAATTATTAATGAGGTATTGGTAATCGTGCCTGTAAATGTATCTCCAGATTTTTGTGATTCTAAAGTAGTTCTTACAGTTTGATATAAACTAGCACCATTACTGTAACTAGGTGCTGTGACACTAGGACTGGTATGAGATCCATTTATAACATTTACTATTGTAGTAATATTGGCAGCTATGGAAGCAGCTATAGTGGTTACAGTTCCATTTATCAGTCCACTATCACCATTTAAATAAGTTGCATTAGTATATTGAACAACACTATTTTGATATAATAATGTGCTGCCTGATCCTAACAAGGTATTGGTAATAATATTTTGGGCAAGAGTATTTAGATAATTAACAGCATCTGCGCATGCAACCTGCTCGCCGGCGCTTAAATGCAATGTAGCGTTATATCTGTATCTTTCACCTGCGTACACACTTTGACTATTGCCGCCATACATTAAATCGTAAACAAGACTCCAAACAATATATTGTGTATCTCTCTGCGATAGAGCAACATTATAGCTTAATGAAGGATAATTGGCTGTGAGATATGCGGTCAATTCCGCTTGTATAAATGGAATATTGTTAAGTAATAAATTTTGAGCACTTAGTTGTCCCGAAGTCGTAGTCGAGATCGCTGGGAATACAGGGCTAGGTACAGTACCAGAACTTATTATGTCAATGATTGTTGTAATTTTATTGGAAATAAAACTCTGAATAGTAGTCGAGGTTGATATAGATGTATTCCAACTAGCTGAACTAATTATTACACTGGATAAATTAGTCAAAGCCCCTACAATTTCAGTTGTAGTTAATCCAGTGTTAGCATATGAAAATGCCAAAGCCGTTTGTATAGAAACATAATTTGTTTGGAAAACTATATCAGCAGCTATAGCATCGATAATTGAAGTTATATAATTTTGTGTGTTAGTTACATTATAAGAATAACTTAACAATTGATTATACGCATAGTTGATAGCATCTGTCAGCTGAAGAAAATAATTAGAAATTATGTCAGCATTATTATTGTTTAGCAGTAGACTGGTTTGTGTAACGGTATTGTAATTACTTAAAGGACTTGAGTTGCCATTTGAAAAGACCAAATCATAGCCTACAGCATTTAAAATATCATCTATAATTCCTGCCCATCTAGTTTGGTCAAAAGAAAATTGATTAACATATTTTTTGTTTATATAGGCTATGGTTTCTGCTTGAATAAATGCACGGTTGGCTTCTAATAATGCGGTAGCATCTATGTAACCTTGAATAGCACTATTACCGCCTACTATAGTAACACTTTGTACTGTACTCTTATATTGAGTAGGACTAATTGTATAGGCAATAGTTTGTCTATATGGTCCAGGCTCTATGCTAGATAAGTTTATCAAACTGTCTGCGTACAACGCAGCAGCTCCTACAGTTTTAAAAGCATATTGCCAAGCTCGTCCATTTCTACCGCTAGGAGTATTTCTTTGTAAGTCGTCTCCTTTAGTAGCGCTAACATATAAATTAACTCCACTATAATAAGTATTGTTATCTACATAGTACTTTGTGGCTGCTTGTAAGTCACTAGAACTATTGACAATACCTTTACCGTTTAATGGCGCAGGATGATCACTTAAAGTCAATGCACCTGTCATTGTATCGCCGTCTCTTCTGACAGCATGTCGTCGTTGTATAGCCTCAGTAGCTACATAATTACCTTGCAACGTGGCATCATAATCTACATCAGAAGTTTGTGGAAGACTAGGTTCATCTCTTACACGCAATGCTCCTACAACTTGTCCATTTACCGCTTTCAAGAAGTTTGTATTTGCATAACCCACAGTAACCGGTAATTGATTTAAAGTTGTCGTTAAACTAGGATTTAAAGACCCATAATACGCATTAAATTCGGATACTAGTAATTCACTAGGATCTGACAATCTTCCAATAGTAAGACCTGCGGCATTTAGAAAATTGCCTAAAGTAGGACCGGGATCATCAACTATTAGTCCAGCACTTGCACTGATACTAAGACTACTATTATTGTCGGTATTAATATGGATATTTGTACCAGCTATTAGAGTCCTAGCAGATAAGCCACTGCCCGTAGTGTTACCCATAATAATTTGGTTAGCACTATAAGGTTTGCCTGTCACTTGACCTAATGATGTTGTTGTACCTACTGTTGAATTGGTTACTGTAACCGTTGTACTAGATGCGGCTGTAACCAAATAATTACCATTGTAACCACTAGGTGTACATCCGTTAATAATAATATTTTGTCCTGTAGTGAATGGGCTTAATAAAATATTTGGATTAGAAAATGATATACTAACTGACCCTGCACTTGGTGTACTTGGTGCAATGTTAGTAATACTAAAACTTTCAGTACCCGGAGCGTCGGCAAGATTATTAAAAGTTATTTGTCCGCCTTCTCCAAATACAGCATATAGTTCTGTAAAATTATTGTTTACTTTGGTAAAACTGTCTCGTATACTATCACCAGTACCATCATTACCTTGTACGCCGACATTGACAATTTGTTGTGACATTATTAAACTCCAAAACTGCTGCCGCAGCCGCATGTTGTTGTTGCATTAGGATTCTTTATGCTAAATGAACTACCTTGTAGATCTTCTCGATAATCTATCTCTGCACCTGTAAGATATTGCATACTCATAGCATCTACTAGTACTTTAAATTCGTCTAAAGGGATTTCAAAATCATCTTCATTTGCTATTTCGTCAAATGTAAAACCATAACTAAAACCGCTACAGCCGCCACCTTGTACAAATGTGCGTAGTGCTAGATTAGGGTTGCCCTCTTCGTAAAGAAGATCTTTGATTTTTGTCTTTGCTGATTCAGAAATTGTGATCATGTTTTATCCTTGATACTCTATTTATCAAAGACATTTTATAATCTTAATGTAAATACATTATGTTTATAAACACTGAATTCAGACAAACTCAACACATGCGCACAAGCAAACGTGGAAAAAATCACACATACATGCGTAAAAAAACTGTATTAATTTTTAGATGTGACTGTTGTAATGAAATTTTTATGAGAGATAAAGGATCGATGGATCCTAAGCGCATGAATAATAATGTTTATCACGTGTGCAGTGATTGTGATGCTAAGAAGTTTGCGCAGGAAAAAGGTGTAGAGTCTCGCAAGGTGTGGGATATGCCAGTTAGTAGTCTTAAGACACTGGACAAATTTTAAACTTAATTTGTCGCAGGAGCTATTTGAACTGGATTATGCCCGACAACTTGGGTATGCCAAATATGAGCATTATTTTTAAGAACAGTGGGTCTTGGATCAATTTCTATATCTAACCCTCGGGGCAATATAATTTCATTTTCAGTTGGCCAATCGCTGATTTTCTTAAGACTAGCGGCTGGATTGCCCGGAGGGATCGTTATCATAAGAACTTGAACTCCAAACTCTTCCGGTGGAGCATTTTTATTTCTGGGTTGATGTCTTTTTCTTAATACTACTTCATGCTCTGAAAACTCATAAGCTCGATTGATATTTGTAGTAGTGCTAGTATAGGCTGGTAAATGTAGTCTAATAGGTTTAGTTACATCTGCTTTGTATTTTAACCACGCATCAGCCGGACTTTCTTTAACACCAGTATATACTACCAATTGATGTTTTAATCTATGATTAGCTATCAATCTGTCCAAAGCTTCGACATTTTTTGCTGAGTTGAATTTTTGATTTTTTGGGTATTTGTTTCTATAATGCTGATGTAAGAAATGATTGAGTGGTCGGCTACCTCCGCCGGTATAGTCTACAGCATAATCTAAATCATTCCAATCCTCGTCGTCTTTATCATCGGGATCGACTTTGCCACGTTTTTGATCTCCAGCGATGTTTAGCTGATTGTGTATGTCGGTTTGTTGTTTTTTGCCATATTTAATAATATCCGGATTAGCTTCTCCCAGTGTAGTTTCTATGCTAGGATATGGCCCTCTGAACGCAGGATTCTCATTTAAAAATTCATATAGTCTCATGTGAATATTTACCCTACTCGGCCAATTCTAGAACTAATCAAATTCCAGTTAATTATTTTCCACTGATTAGCTAAGTAACCTTTTTTGTCTGCTTGATAATCAAGGGCCCAGGCATGCTCCCACCAATCTATCAATAATATGATATCCATGTGTATTTCATGATTCTTAATAGTTTTTATTTCACCATTACGGGCTAGATATACCCAACCGCTACCTTGTATCTTCATGGCTTCTTTTTCGAATTTATCTTTGAAATTGTCAAAGCTCTTGAAATACTTGTTGATAAAATTCTCAGCAATATGTTCGGGTTTGTTTGAATTAGTTGGTTTTTGGAATTGTCTAAAGTAGATATCATGTAAAAATGCTCCTGCTTCGTTAAAGTCTGGATCTCCTTCGCCTTTGTTGTAGCGATCCACATAGCCTTTATACAATTTACCATAATGATAATCAATAGTCTTTTTACTAAGACTACGGCCTAGAGCGTCTGCCGCATAAGGTAACGGCGTTTGTTCTAGTGTTAGTGGCGTCTTTTTAAACTTAGCGTCTTCACTGAGATATCTAATAAAATTATACATGCGTATATTTATCAGTTAAATACTCAGTCAAGTTGTCAACAGGGCAACCAAGGATCCCGAAGTTACAGGCTTTCCCTGTTTTCCGGTAACACAGCCAATGTGGTAAAAGGTAAATTGGTACTTGATTTTTATATGGAGATACACTATGAGAGAATTTATGAAAAAACTATTTTCGCTGAAACCAAAGACTGTTCCAGCAATTGAAGCACCTTATAAGGTAGAAACACCTTTGGTAAAATTAGGTCCAGAGCCAACAGTAGAGATACAGCCAGTTCCAGCCGGCACACCTTTGGTAAATGATGCAGGTGAAGTTGTTGCTATTGCCGATGGCAAACCGGCTAAAGGCCCTAAGGTTAAAAAGGCACCAGCAGCTAAGAAAGCACCAGCAGCTAAAAAGCCACGTGCTCCTAAAAAGCCTAAAGCAGAGTAAGAGACTTAGCCTGCTCGTATAGAGCAAAACTAGCTAAGTTTTTGCCTTTACTCTCCGCCATGATATCGTGTGTTTCTAAAAAGCTCAAAGCCCATTCATTCGTTG
>Ga0164296_1001478_pt1 | contig 24898 bp, 33 predicted proteins | sample GEODES057metaG_FD_113533 | JGI IMG/M metagenome (GOLD analysis project Ga0164296, IMG submission 113533) | Dystrophic lake water microbial communities from Trout Bog Lake, Wisconsin, USA - GEODES057 metaG | ecosystem: Environmental > Aquatic > Freshwater > Lake | place: USA: Trout Bog Lake...
AGTTTCAAGCGGTGGTACGGGCGCTTCAACGCTCACAGCAAACAATGTCATTCTTGGAAACGGAACCAGTGCTGTTCAATTTGTGGCCCCCGGCACAAGCGGTAACGTACTTACATCTAACGGAACAACTTGGACATCCTCATCCTTGGCATCCGGCGGAACATTAATTCGCGCCCCGCAAGTCCTTACCAATACGGGTGGTGGAACTTACACAACTCCGGCTGGCTGTAATCATATTCTTATTGAAATGATTGGCGCTGGCGGGGCTGGCGGTGGAACCACAGGAAATTATGGTGGTCTTACATATGGTGGCGGTGGCGGCGGCTCTGTGTTTGCCACTAAATACGCAACTGTTGCAGCATCCACTGGCTATACTTACGCCATAGGTGCAGGGGGGATTGGTGGAACAGGCGCTGGTGGGGCAGGTGGCACAACCTCCATAACAATTAGTGGAACAACATATTCTATTTCAGGTGGCACTGGCGGTGGTTACGGAAGTGGCGGGGCTGGGACTGCCGGAACAACTGGTTCTGCGTCTAATATGGATTATACAATTTCCCCAGTAAACCCAGTAAATGCTTATATTGGTGGATCAGTAGACACTCCTTATAGTATTAATATTGGCGGGTGGTTAAATAGAAGCACAGGCCAAATTACAAGTGGGGCATATGGTTACGGATGGGGCGCTGGCGGCGGCGGTGCATACAACAACGCATATACAGGCGCTGGGGCATTGAGTGGCGGTAATGGTTACCAAGGTATGATCCGCATTTGGGAATACACCTAATGCAATATACGTGGGAGTTTCCTCAGTTTATTGTAAACCCATCCTTTGATGGCCTAACCAATGTGGTTACGGCTATTAATTGGGTTTGCACGGGAACGGATGGAACATTTACGTCATCTTCATCTGGTACGGCTAAATTAGGTACGCCAAATCCCGCAGAATTTGTTCCATATGCTGACATTACTCAGGCCATGGCGTATAATTGGGTATCGCAATGTATTAGCATGCCTGCCGTTGAGTCTCAGATTGCCGCGCAAATAAATCAGTTGTCGCAGCCCGTTACGCAATCGCAGGCCCCACCTTTCTGAGGTTGTTATGGACCCATTTACCCTAATCGCTGGCGCGACTGCAATTTATAACTCTATCAAGTCCGCCGTCGATGCTGGTCAGGATATGATGGCGACTGCCGAAAAGGTGAGCAACCTCTTTGGCAAGGTAGGACAGATCGTTACGATCGCGTCAACGCCTCGCAAGAAAAAACTATTTCAATCACAAGCCGAGTTTGAGGCCGAGGCGGTAAAGATATACGCCGTCAAAGCCAAAGCCCTTGATATGCAACTTCAGGTAAAAAACCTGTTTGTTGGCCAATATGGTCCTGCGGCATGGGAAGGTATCCAAAGGCAGGTGATTGAAATGCGTAAGGAAGCAGCTCGTCAGGCTGCAGCTGCTTTAAAAGAGCAGGAAGAGGCCAGAAAGGACCTAATTATGGTTAGTAGCATAGTTGGTTTTCTGGTATTGGGTATTGCTGCAATTGGTGTTTTTCTCATGCTAACGGTGAAATGACATGGACATTTTAAAGACTTTTGGACCATTGATTGGTTCAGTTGCACCTACCATCGCTACTGCCCTTGGCGGCCCAGTGGCGGGATTGGCTGTAAAAGCAGTATCAAATGCCCTTTTCGGCCATGAAAATGGTACCGAGGACGACATTATGTCGGCTCTTGCCAACCCAACGGGCGATCAGTTGGCACAGCTTAAAAAGATTGACGCTGACTTTAAAGTTCAAATGAAGTCTTTGGACATCGATTTAGAACGCATTTCTGAACAGGATCGCGATTCAGCCCGCAATATGCAGATTGCAACGCGCGACTGGATTCCCCGCGTGTTGGCGGTAGGTGTTACGGTCGGTTTTTTCGGCATCATTGCGTACATCCTTCACTTTGGCCTTCCGGCCACGGGTGGTGAGGCATTGCTTATGTTGATCGGTACGCTTGGCACAGCTTGGACGAGCGTCATGGGTTTTTATTTTGGCTCGTCCGCTGGCTCCAAACAAAAGACAGATGCCCTGACGGCCTCTTTGGGGAATAAGCAGTGAAAGAGAATTTTCCGCAATGCTTTGCCCTCGTCCTTAAAAACGAAGGCGGGTACGTCGATAACCCTGCCGACCCCGGCGGGGCCACCAACCTTGGCTGCACTAAGGCAACTTGGGAGGCTTGGGTTGGCCATCCTGTGACCAAAGACGACATTAAGGCTTTAACGCCCAATGACGTCATGCCCCTATACAAAGCCAAGTATTGGGATACGATAAAGGGCGACGATCTGCCAGAGGGCGTGGACTATGCCGTCTTCGACTATGCAATTAACTCGGGTCCGTCCCGTGCCGCAAAAGCCCTTCAGTCGGTACTCAGTGTTAATGTCGACGGGCAAATCGGGGACGCCACGTTACGCGCTCTTGAAGCGGCAAACCCTCGTGAGGTTGCTACAGCAGTCTGCGAAGCCCGATTAGCCTTCTTACAATCTCTTCCAACCTATGCTACATTCGGCAAGGGCTGGTCTAGGCGCGTTTCCGAGGTGGAAACCGTTTCCTTTAATATGGTTGGGTAACCTATATGTCACTGACTTACTCGTCATATGTCCAGCAAATTGCGACTTTGGCCGTTGTTCCGGTCACTGACCCCAATTACACGATCATTATTCCTAGCATGATTGACTATGCCGAGTTGCGGATGCAGCGCGATCTAGACTTTTTGTCTACACAGATTAGCACATCTGCCTACACATTTACGTCTGGAAACAACCAATTAACTTTACCAACGTCTCAATTTATTGTACCTCAAACCTTTGAAGTTATTGACGGATCAGGCAATTCGTCCCCCCTTTTGGCGGTAGGTAAAGAATTTATACAAAATGTTTACGGATCAGGTTCTACGACAGGCTTACCTCAGTATTTTGCTGTTTATGGGGGCGATACTGCTACTACAGGTAATACGAGCCAATATATGATTGTTGGGCCTACGCCCAACTCAAACTATACAGTACGCCTCACTGGAACCGTTCGATCGGCCTCGCTTTCGGCTACCAATACCACTACGTATATATCAACATATCTTCCCGATATGTTTATTTTTGCATCCATGATCTACATCTCGGCCTATCAACGTAACTTTGGCCGAGCCAATGATGATCCGGCTATGGCTCAAACTTACGAAAGCCAATATCAGGCTCTCAAGGCAAGCGCTCTTATTGAAGAAAACCGCAAGAAATTTGAAGCGGCTGCTTGGACGTCCTATTCGCCTGCTCCTGCCGCAACGCCGTCGAGGTAACCTATGCCTCATGCAACAATCAAATTAAAGCCCGGCGTTGAAACAACAACCACCTTTGCTCTTAACGAGGCGGCTTACTCCACATCGCAATTAGTTCGCTTTCTTCCTGAGCGAAACGGAATGGGCTTGGCACAAAAGCTTGGCGGATGGGTAAATTATTATACCTCGGCAATCGGTTCAAAAATTCGCGCACTCAAAGGATGGGCAGATTTAAATGCTGTAAACCATCTTGGAGTTGGTGCTGAATCATCTCTTAATATTTTGACAAGCAATAATTTACAAAACATTACGCCGCAAAATACAACTACAAATACGGCACCTGTTTTCTCAACAACATCTGGATCGGCAACTGTTACTGTAACAGACTCAAATCTCTCTGCCTCCGTATTGGATTATGTTAATTACGTAACCCCAGTCGCGGTTGGCGGATTGGTTTTATATGGTCCATATCTTTTGCAGACGGCGGCAGGGACAACGTATTCTATTTTAGCATCATCCGCTGCGACATCGACAGCCAATACATCGACCAACACGACCGCCGGATCGTTTGTTGTTGGCAACACCTATCAAATTGTAACGGTTGGAACCACTGATTACACCCTTATTGGCGCATCGGCCAATACGGTTGGTGTGATATTTAATGCGACAGGCGTAGGGTCCGGTACAGGAACCGCAAAGCTTGTCGGTGTCCCGTCGTTTCAAACAATTTCAGGTTCACAAACCGTTACGTGTTACCTTGATAACCATGGATATTTGGTCGGTAACACATTTTATGTTGGCGTTTCAACAACCGTTGGCGGCATTACGCTATCGGGGCTTTACACTATTTTAACAGTCCCTAGTGCAAGTTCATTTACTTTTGCTGCTGCCAACACTGCTACATCATCTGCTGGCCCGACCGCCATGAATAGCGGTAATGTCAATTCCAACTTTTATATTGCCGTTGGCCCACAACCAACAGGTTCAGGTTTTGGTGTTGGCGGTTTTGGTACGGGCGGTTTTGGTGTTGGTACAACACAAACACCTTCTAACGGAACACCAATTACGGCGACCGATTGGACACTTGATAACTACGGGTCTTATCTTCTTGCCTGCCCAGCTGGGGGCGCAATTTATTATTATGATCCAAGCGGGCAATTACAAAACGCTCAAATTATTGGTGGAAATGCGCCACTGGTTAATTCTGGTATGTTTGTGGCCATGCCGCAACGCCAAATTATTGCCTATGGATCATCGTTTACATTGCAAGCCGATCCTATGTTGGTTCGTTGGTGCGATGTAAATAACCTCCAAGTGTGGAACGCGACGGTTACCAACCAAGCAGGGTCATTTCGTATTCCTACTGGTTCAAAAATTGTCGCTGGTATCCAAGGGCCACAACAAGGTCTTTTGTGGACCGATCTTGATATGTGGGCAATGCAATATGTTGGCCCGCCACTGGTTTATGGGTTCAACAAAATTGGGTCTAATTGCGGCGCAGTGTCTCGTCACTGCGTAGGGCAATTGAACGGTGCCGTTTATTGGATGAGCCAAAAACAATTCTTTATGTCCATGGGATCGGGGCCACAATCTATTCCGTGCCCTGTTTGGGATGTAATTTTCCAAAATATTAACATGTCGTATCTTTACAAAGTATGCTGCGGCGTCAATTCTCAATTTAATGAGATTACATGGTACTATCCATCCGCCTCGTCCACCGAGAACGATAGTTATGTCAAATACAACGTCAGCCTCGGCCAATGGGACTACGGTACTCTTGGCCGCACTGCTTGGATTGATCAGTCTGTTCTTGGGCCTCCCATTGGTGCTGGCTCTGATAATTGGCTTTATCAGCACGAAGTAGGCAATGATGCAGTCTACAATGGCCAGACAACTGGCATGCAGTCTTCCTTCCAGACAGGTTACTTTGAGCTGAACGAGGCCGATAACCTTGTCTTTGTGGATCAAATATGGCCTGACATGAAATGGGGAACATACAGTGGCAACCAAAATGCTACCGTATATTTGACCATTTATTATACCAATTACGCCACTGACACAGCCACCTCGCCATCAACTAGTTACTATTCTGGCTCTCCTTCCGGCGCGGTTAGTTCGGTTACTTTTCCGATGACGCAATCGACCGAGTACGTCTCTTGTCGTATTAGGGCTCGATATATGTCGTTTGCTTTATCATCAACCGATACGAATACTTTCTGGCGCCTTGGCGCGATTAAATACCGTTATCAATTGGATGGGAGGTTCTAATGGCGTCACTTGACGATATTCTCACTACCCAAAAAAACGGCGTCGTGGGCATAAATTCTTATGTGAATTTGTTAACAAATCACGCGGGGTCGTATTCAACTAAAGAACTATCCGCGGGGTCGGTGGTTAAATCATCTTCAGGCTGGCTTGCAACGGTCAGTGTTATTGTGGCCGGATCAACTCAAGGGTATCTTTACGATGCCACATCCGCGGCCTCTGGTGCTCGTATCTATGCCGTGCCTAACACGCTCGGTGTCTATCAGGTGCAAATACCATTCGCCACTGGTCTTTATTTCTCACCCGGAAGTGGGTCAATCATTTCTGTAGGATATTCGTGATGCCATTAACGCCGGGTAAGTCACAAAAAACGATCAGTCACAACATCTCCGAAATGATCCACGCGGGCCATCCGCACGATCAGGCCGTGGCAACGGCGCTGTCGACCGCGCGCAAAACAAAAGCCGAGGGCGGCAATTTTACCATAACCAAAACTGGTCCCGGCGCTTTTATGGGTAATCCGTTAAAAGAAAAAATTGAACCCGTTAACGACACAACGGTCAAGCATCAGCACATGCTGCATGAAGGCCCGATCCGTTCGCCTGTCGCCGGCCGCACTGACCATCTTCCCATGACGGTGGCTTCTGGTTCATTTGTAATTCCCGCCGATATCATATCCAAAAAAGGTGAAGGAAATACCGAGGCAGGATTTAAAGTAGCCCAAGAACTCTTTAATCCTAAAAGTGGGGGATATAAAATATCTCGCCACATGTTTGCCTCGTCGCCGTATTTTCAAGAAAGTAAACAACCTTACCAATCCGGTAATATGCCTTATTCCGCTGGTGCAACTCCTTATGGAGCCCATTTAGCGACAGGGGGCAGTACCCCCGAAGATTCCCTTCCCGTCGAAATTATAGCGGCGGGCGGCGAATATGTTATACCGCCACGGGTTGTCCGTGAAATTGGCGGTGGTGACATCGACTATGGCCACGACATCCTTGATCACTTTGTGGTCGAATCTCGTAAAGATTTAATTAAAACACTTCAAAAATTACCGGGGCCAAAGAGGGACTAATGACAGATATTAGATTAGGCACACCTGACGACGAAGCCGCCATGCTAGATTTGGCTCTCCGCGCTTGGGAAGAAAATGGGATTAAAGATGTAAATCCCGAGAAAATGCTGGGCATGATCCGACCCGCTTTGTACCTCTGGGAAGGGCTTGTTGGGATCATAGGGGAACCCGGCAAAAAGATTGAAGGGGCGGTCCTTTTAAGAGTCAGCAAAATGTGGTATTCGGATAGCTTAATGCTTGAAGAAAAGGCCATTTTTGTCGACCCTGAGTTTAGAAGCGCGAAAGGCGGCCGCGCTCGAAGGCTTTGTGAGTTCTCTAAAAAGGTAGCCGATGAATTGGGCTTGCCGCTCATTATTGGTGTTCTTTCGAACAACAGGACCGCGGCTAAGGTAAAACTGTACGAGCGTTCGTTTGGTCCGCCAGCGGGGGCTTTTTTCTTATACAACGTCCATACTGGACATGAAGAGCATATGACGGAGCAATAAGATGGGTGGCAAGACTGGAACGACGACGTCTAGCGTATCTATCCCGCCCGAGGTACTGGCGCGGTATAACTCCGTTAACGCTCAGGCTCAGACTGCGGCAGGTACGCCGTTCCAGCAATATAGCACCGACCCTAATGCCTTTGTAGCTCCTATAAACGAGCAGCAGCAGACAGGTATTAATAATATCAATCAACAAGCCACCGCTGCCCAGCCCGGTTATCAAACCGCTATGCAGGGCACTCAGGCCGCGTCTCAAGGATATAATGGTCAGAACTATCAACAGGGCGTTCAGGCTTATATGAACCCTTATTTGCAAAATGCCATGGGATCGACCGCGGCAATGTTGCAAAACCAAAACCAGCAACAACAAAACCAATTAATGGGTAACGCCATCCAGCAAGGTGCCTTCGGCGGCGATCGGGGCAACATTGCTCAGGCCGCGCTTATGGGTCAGCAAAATCTTGCCATGGGGCAAACGCTCGGCCAGATGGCAAATCAAGGTTACCAGCAGTCTGCTCAAAACTATATGCAAGGCCTGCAGCAACAGGGTGCGCTAGCCAATCAGTATGGCAATCTCGCCGGCGCGGCCCAAACGGCTGGCTTACAGGGCGCTCAGGCGCAGCTTGGCGCAGGTACTCTCGGCCAACAGACCGAGCAGGCTGGCAAAACGGCACTGTACAACCAATTTCAACAGCAGCAGGCCTATCCGTTCCAAGTGGCTCAATTCCTTGCCAATATCGCGGAAGGCACCGGCGCTTTGTCTGGATCGACCACGACGCAGACATCGCCCACGTCATTTTTCTCCGATCGTCGCCTCAAACACGATATCCATCGCATCGGCGAGACGGACGAAGGCTTGCCAATCTACAAGTTCAAGTACAAAGGCGACGACAAGACAAACATCGGCTTTATGGCCGACGAGGTCGAAAAGGTTCATCCAGAAGCTGTCGGCGAATCACATGGCTTCAAGACTGTCGATTACGATCGTGCGGCGCGTTACGCGGGCGGCTTGGTCGGCAATTCCGAGGGCGGAATGGTCACGCCTATGCATGAAAAGGAAGGTTTCTTTGACGGCGGGGACGTGGCATCTAACCCCAATGACATCGCGGCCTTATTGGCATCACAAAAACAGTCTTACGCCCCTTTCCAACAGGGCGGCCTATACGGAGCCACAAGTGGCGGAACTCCGGGCGGTAAGGGCTTTGTCCCTGCAGCCAGTCTTCCTGTAGGCCACCTTGCCGTTGCAAGTCCATCCCGCACACAAGCTCCCGAAACGCTTATGGGCGACGTCCATGAAGCTTCGACCTTGGGCAAGGATGCTCAAGACCTTTGGGCACAAGGGCAAAAGTTTAAAAAGTTTGCTTCGGATTATGTTAATTCATCCACTGCGCCACAACAGGGCGCATATCGCGGTGGCCTCGTGCATGCTTATGCCGATGGTGGAGATGTAGAACCTTATTCTGAAAACGACCCAATGTCGGACGTTGTCAAAGAAGGTGAGAAAAAGCCAACTGAATTGAAGCTTATGCAGTCTCAGCAGTTGCCTTCGGGCAGCTCTGGTTCGAACGGCATGAACGATCTCAATAATGCCGTTTCATTTGGCAAAGACCTTGCTTGGATTGGTAGTTTATTCTCCAAGGGCGGCCGTGCAGGGTTTGCGGATGGCGGAGACGCAGAGGGATTTGATCCATTTGCTGCCGAACCGGGTGGTATTGTTGGGCTTTCAGGGGCGCAGGCTAAACAAATTCCGGGTTTTGATCTTTCCGCAGCAGAAGACCATGCGCGCAATGCTGGTATTAATCCTGTTGAATATACTCGCTTAATCAAAGGCGAAAGCGGCGGCAAACCCGTTCTTGGCGATGAAGGTTCGTCAGGTGGCGTTCTGCAGCTACACGTTGGCGGCCTGTCTAAGCAATATCCTAATCCCGGCCTTGGCGATGCCTACGTTGCTGAACGCAATCCAGAGCTGGCAAAGAGCGGTACTCCTCAGGATAAAATTAGCTACATTAACGACCCTGCCAATCAAAACGATATTTCTCAATGGGGCGCTAATTATATTGCGAAGCACGGCGCAAACGCTTGGACAGTGGCACGCAATCAAGGACTTCTTGGTGCAACAAGTCCTGCCGATCGCCCTGTTCCGGGCGCCATGAATGCTCAGGCCGCTACAGGACAGCAAGGCTTTTCCGTGCCCGGCGAAGAGCAGCCTAAGTCCCTTGGCGATACGCTCACAAGCGAGAAATTCCTTGTGCCACTCCTGTCAGGCCTCGGCGCTATGGCTGGCTCCAATAGCCGTTATCTTGGTGCCGCGCTCTTGCAGGGCGTTGGTGCAGGCGCTAAGAGCTACGAAGATGTACAGAACCAAATGCTCGAACGTCAGGCCCTCCAGCCTGTTGTGCAGCAACGTCAAATTGATACCCTCAACAAACTTGCAGGCGGCCTACAGGCATATAATGCCCAGACTGGACAAAACGTATCGCTGCAAGATTATGCCAATATGGTTGGTTATAAGGGCTATCTTCCTTCTGGTGGCCAAGCGGCTCAATCAACCAATACTGGCACATCTATGCCTCAGGCATTGAGCTTGCTTCAAATGCAGTCTGCTATAGTTAACCGTAATGGAGTGCAAATTCCTGCCATGAGTGACCCGCTTTCTTTGCAGGCTGCAATTCAAAAAAACGGTACATCCGTAGATGCGAACGTAAAAAATATCGTCGACAACATGAGAGTTCGTTTAAACGAGATTGAAACTCATGGATATACGACAGATGTGAACGGCAACCGCATCAACCTCCCGGGCGCTATTGCAGCTGGTCAGCAATCTGTATATGCTGGCAACAAAGTGGCTCAAGCCAACAAATTTGTTGATCAAGGGAACGACTTTGCTGCAACTGTTGGTCCTACGCGGCAAGCCCTTCAAGATTTGCAAGATGCTTACAGCAAATATCGCGCTGGTACTTTCGGAACAGCTCGTTCCGCCCTTGATCGCATTGCTCAAGAACTTGATCCAGACGGGAAGATTCCTGCGTTGCATGGCTTAAGCGAAGACAGCAGCTCGGAACAGTACGATATTGCAATGAAGTCAGCGGCACAGCTCGTAGCACGTCAATTGCAAGGCATGAGCACTGCAGCGCCCAAGAGCGAAATTGGGTTGTTGAATAGCTTTGCTGCCAATCCAGATATGTCTCCGGGCGCGATCCGAAGCATCATCGTCCGCGGTAAGGCACTTGTGGATTACAATCAGGCTCTTCATTCTAACTTCCGTCCTGAAAATGAAGATTTTGACGTTCAAAATTACCAAAATAAATTCAATAGCCAGCACAATTACGCTAACGAATTTATTGGAAAGAACGAAAAAGAAACACCTTGGATGAAAGATCAGGCTCCGGCGGCAGTTCAAAATGAAAATGACATTGCTAGACTTCCTTCCGGCGCTCCGTTCATTGTTCCTTACGGTCCTTCAAAGGGCCAAATTAGATACGCACCATAAGCGAGAGGTAAGCCATGGTTGATGATCCTTTCGCAAAATATTCGGCAGCTCCTCCGCAATCCGCTCCGCCATCGGCCGCTGGCGGCGAAGACCCTTTTGCTAAATATGCAAGGGCTCCGGAAGGAGAGCAAGAACCACCAGAGCCAAAAGAAGTTGGTATGGGTTCTGCGGCTTTGCGTGGCGCTAAACAAGCCTTTACTCTTGGTTATAGTCCACAAGTAACCGCTGCCATTAAAACGGGCCATATGGTAGGCAGCGATGATCCAGAATACGCAAAAGCTGTTGCTGAAGAAAAAGCAGCCAACGAAGCGGCGTGGAATCAGCACCCATTTGCCTATGGCGCAGGAATGGTTGGGGCTGCAATACCGGCTGCTGTAGCGCAACTTTTTGCGGCTCCGGAAGAGGCGGCTGTGGCCGGGACAATTGGAGCTGGTGAGTTAATAGCAAACGCCAGCAATGTCGCCAGACTGGCAGGGACAGGTGTACGCGCCGTTGCGGGTGCAGGAGAAGGCATTGCTCCTACATTGGCTCGGGGCGCTGCAGGGGCTCTTGAAAGTCCCCTTACAGAAGGTGCGATTTATGGATCATCCACCGGCGATACTGCAGAAGAGAAATTAAAAGGCGCAGCAGAAGGCGCTATCGGTGCAAAAATCCTTCCGCCAATTATAAAGGGAGCTGCGGGAGTAGCTGGCGATGTAGCCAGCAGCGTTATTGGCAAACCTTTTATGCGTGCAATTAGCGGTGACCCAACTACTGCTGAAGTGGTTGGAAATGCGGCTAAAAATATTGAGAATTTGACGGGAACATCATTAGAAACGCCTGCCGCATCTGCATCTACAAGTCCGGTCATGGCATTGGCGACGAAAGCCGATCCGTTTTCTCAAGCTGCCAATAGTGCCGCTCGCCACTCGGCAAGTGTTGACAGTGTACTGTCTAACATCACTGGTGATAATCCACCGAACCCAGAAATGGCCGGCCGTGCAATCCAAAATTCATTTTATAATGATTTTATTACTGGATCGGGTCCAAAAAGTTTCCGTTCTCAAATGGATGCTATATATGCTCCCGTTCAATCAATGGAAGCATCGCCTAAGCAGTTCAATCCTACCAATCTTATGGATGCAATTGGTAACCTTCGCACTGGGGACGATTATAAAATTAACCCAAAAGGAATTGATAGCGCCATTGCTACCATTAAGGATGGCTTGGAATCTGCTCCCGATGGGATGACGCTTGGCTATATGCGTAAATTGCGTCAGTTCGTTAGCGATAAAATGGATTTTAATACTTTGAACGGTATTGATTCCGATCAAAAAACAATGGCGGCACTTCGCAACGCATTGACGCAAGATATGCAGGCAACGGCTCAAAAATTGGCTGGAAGCGACACATCAAAAGCTTTTGCCTTTCAAAGGGCAGAGGCTAAAGCGTCGCAATTGTATGGCCTTAAAGATCAACTTATTGATAGCCTTGGCAATATAACACCCGGGACCGCTGGGTCTCAAACGCCATCCAATGCGTTCTTTAATATGGTCGGAATGGCCGGGCAACGTCGTGCAGGTGATGTAGCTCAATTGAGCAATATTAAAGAAGCCATATCACCAGAGGCTTGGAATCAATTTCAGCGGGCATACATTAATCAAATGTCTCCTTCTGGAAAATTTTCTTACGGCAATTTTGGTAAACAGTACTCAATGATGAGCGATCCGGCTAAAGACCTTATATTTGGTCAAGCCGGAGACAAGGGCGTTCGAGACGTTATGGAAAATATATCAACTATTGGACGCCATGTTGGGCCAAAACTTGATAAATTAACCAGTCAGGCCGGAGGGATTTCTGGTCTTCAAACGCTCGAAGGTGTGGCTACATTTGGAGCCCCCGCGCGGGCATTGACAGCAATGGGGACGGCGGGCATTTTGGGCCGCGCTGGTGCTCGCAATATTACAGCATCTCTTCCGCCAGCAAGCACTTTGTCCAACTTATCTAGGGCCGTTCAAAGCAACCCTAAAGCTCAAGAAATCATTAATAGTCTTCAAACAAAACTTGCCGATCCCGTTCTTTCCGGAACTCGGACAGGACGTCAAGTTATTTTAAATGCGCTTCAAAAATCATCTGCAGCTTTAAGCGCTCAAACAGGTATTTCACTTAGCCCTGTCGCGCTTCATGCCATAATTGTGGCGGGCGGTTATGCTGCCCGTCATGCGCTTGGTCACGCAGCGGGTGGAAGAATTGGCCGCAAAACGGGCGGCGCTGTCAAAAAAGACGCTAAGGCCGAGGCTCATCGCTTGATTGCGTTGTCTGAAAAGATTAGAAAGAAACAGGCTCAACAGACCGAGCCTTTGTTGAATTTGGACGACACTACCGTCGCCAAAGCATTGGAAATAGCCAATAGGGGTAAATGATGGAAAATATTGAACTTGAACTTAAACTAACCGTTGCACACGTTAACGCTATTTTGAAGCATCTTGGCGCAGGCGCATATGCCGAAGTGGCAGAAGTTATTAACTTGCTACATGGCCAAGCAAAGCCCCAAATTGAAGCCGCTGCCGCGCCAGCGCCTGCTGCAGAAGCTCCTACAGAATAAACTTTCTGTAAGACAATTCGCGAATGATGTAGCCTTGCTGTTTAGTCGAATAGCGGGCTACATCAAACGCATCAAAATTATCCGATAAGTACATTACCATCATGGCAAAAATCATGATGTCGCCATAGTACGCAATGACGTCCTCGTTTGGATCAAAATCCGCCAGACGCTCCGCCACGCGGTGTTCAAAACGGTGGATGTTGTCATCCCCGGCAAGATTATCAAACATGGGTAAGTCGCAAACGTAGACGATTGATGAACCAAGGCTAGCCAGCTCTTCTGGGTCAAACCGAAAGTTCGGGTTGGGCACGAACACCCTGTTGTATTTTTTCATCTACAAATTCCTGCTCTACCAACCAAAATTGCCAAAGCGGCAATTCATTCTTTAATTCGCCAAGCATATACTCGGCCTCTTCTCTTTCCATATTATTATCTATTAACATAGACCCGCGGGATAAGAAACCGCGCTGTTCACCCATTATCTGGTACATTTTTTTCCTTCAACATTTTGTAGTAATGCATGAGCATGTCGAGAGCATTGTCCCGCTGGCGCTCGGCCTCCGCAAGCTTTTTTCTAAGCTCTATGATGTGGTCGATCGTCCTATCATCCGCATGGCGGTCGGTTGGGGCGTAAGGCCCCAACCAGTTAACTCCGTGTGTTTTCATTGCCCCATAGCCTCTTGCAGGTCATTTGAGATGGTAGGCATGTTAACGGGCGATCCTTGACCACCAAGCTGTGCATAACCCACGATATCGTCCCAATGATCGCGGAAATTAGCATCACCTGTCAACAAGCGTGACAACTTAACCGCTATCATCTCTAAAGCTTCCTTTTGCCCATCCGTTAAGCTTTCCCAGTTTTTACCGCTGCGGAGAACATCTTTAATGGACTGGCTGAGGCTGGCGTTATCCCGATATACCCCATGAGTTTTTTCGCGTTTAGTGAGCAGCATCGATGTATCCTCTTTTAATGGTTCTATTAATCTTAATTGGCCAATCATTTTGGCCCCCATATCAAAGCCCATGAGGCTTTGATTCTTGTATAGAAGGTTTGCTTCTTCTGTTGTGATTTGTACTTCCGATCGGATATCACCTTGTGCCAATCCAAATCTTTTTGACCTGTCGACTGGCGAACAAAAAGCTCGTTTAATATATCGTAACGCTCTTCCCATTCCCGTATCACTTTGCGAAGGCGCTTCTCCTCCGTTACCGTGCCCCTCAGAGGCTGCTCCTCGATGATGTCCCACCTTTTATCCTCCAAAGTTCGATCGCTGTGCTTGCCTTTCAACATGGCTAGCTCGACATTTAGATCGGCAACTTGGCGCACAAGGCGCTCGTAATCTAATAAATTAGGCATCTTTAACTCCACTTCTTTGGGGCGATAAGGCGGAAAGTCTGACCAGCCTGACCATTTTGACCATCTGAATGATAATAATCTTCAGTCTCTATCGCGCCCGCTTCTTTTAACATCCATATCTGAGCGCGCACCGTATATCGCTTGCTATGTACCTCTTCAGCCATTTCCTCATAAGAACCAGAAAACTGGTCATAACCGTACATAAGGTACAGTTTAATCCACAATAACTTGGTTGATGAATTGAGGCCATTATAAAAAATGGCCTCGTAGTAAGGTGAAGGCAGCATTACGCCGCCTCCTTCTTTTTGCACACAACCTTGAGAACTTCGAAAGGCTTGCCTTCCTTGGTGCATGCCGAGAACAGCTTGAACTGCTCTTCGGTGATGCCGTAGGTGGCAAACAATTTGTCAAAGTCCATAACGGAACGCTGGGAAAGGGTGACTTTGACGTCAACTTCGTCACCGGACACGAGGTCGGTGCCGAGGGCTACGATCTCAGCCTTGAGAGCTTTTTTGGCATCTGCAGCAGCCTTTTCGGCTTGGTCGAGATCGTAGTACTGGTCGGCGAGAGAGCGGTTCAACATCTGTATTCTCCATCTAAAATCTAATCAGCACCGCGCTGATGAACATAGGTATAGAGTATAGTTTTTTACCCGTCAATACCCCTGCACAAAATAATTCTTAGGACGTACCCTATCAATCCCATTGCCCAAAAAAATGCAACAAGTTCAGCTATTTGTCTCGGTTCCATAATCTTTTAACCTCTCTTTCTATATGCGGCCGGACAAGCTCCGGCTGCTCATCTAACAATTTTTTTCTTTGCTCCTTGTTCTTGCCAGCCATAACTTTCTTGGCTTCCAAATAAATATAAAACGAAATCACTGACTGCATGGCTTTGGATTGGTCTTCGAGGCGTTCCGCGCCCTCCATAACCGCATCGATCGCCGTACTAGGCCTGACCTTGTTCGGCCAAATACTGTAAGAAAGCAGACCAAGCTGCCTCACACCCGAGCGCGATGCAGACAAAAGCGCCTTTTTCCTTCGCGACATTCAAGAACTCCTTTTGCCCATCTTGCCATGATGACTTGGTATGATCTCGACGTTTTATTTCACAAACAAATGACGGTGACGCAGGAATAATAACATCCGACGCCCCCTTGGTCATGCCCTCGGCCCGTTCAAATGCCGCCTTCGTCCAGCTGCGCTTGCCCTCATTCCTTGGATGGAATGCGATAAGCCCCCACGAATCAGGATAATCCTTACGCAGCCTATTAAAGAACGTAACCTGCTCCATTGATTCGGACGGGCACTCGCCGCGATAGCTCATGTCGCCAAATACTGGGATGTCATGCGGGAATTTCATCTGCCCTCCGGTTGTATGCAAATACCTTATAGAACTTTGTGCTTACGTCTTTAGCATAAGTAATGGTGTCTGGCTTTTTCCCGCCAAGCGCCAAAAACGCGGCCCGGTCTGTGTAACCCTGAGACCACGTAGGCGCCTTAAACACCCAAAACGCAAATGATCGGTAAGGCGTGGTGACATTAATCCGCCAGCACTCGCGCCCAGATTGGCTAAGGGTGCTATTGACCTCCCAACCCGTCACAACGTCCGTTTGCCGCCGCGTAGGGTCTGCCTTCATCTCTTTAAACGCAGCAACAAGCTTCTCGTTCGGGTCGACAATCTCGCCCTTACACTCGCTACAATATCTTGATGCTATGTCGTTATCGGCCTCGCAGTGGGGGCATTGTTTCGTGGTCCACCTATAGCTACACTGCAAAAGCTGTCCCGCAACCAATACTCGACTACCGCACCGTCTTCCGTAATGTGCCGGGACGTCCCCATGTTCTGACGGAATTGGTTTACCGTCGAGATCGCAAAAATACCCACTAGCGTTAATTTTGAAACCTGAGGGGTTCGGCCTTGCAGTAAACTCATTTTCAGCCTCGCATGTTGGACAAGTGCATTTAATGTAAGTGACGTCGGCGCCTTTTTTGACGGCCGTAATTTCAGGATTGAATACGTCGCCATCCGGGCAGTGCCGCTCAATGTTTTCGGCATAGTCCAAGATCAGACAATCATCCTTGCCGTCACTAATACGCAAACCGCGGCCGATGATCTGCTGCAATAGACCTACGGATTCCGTCGCCCGTAGCATTGCAATCAAATCCACATGTGGTGCGTCGAAACCGGTCGTCAGCACCGACACGTTCACGATGTACTTGATCTCGCGCGCTTTGAACCGAGCTATAATGTCTGCGCGCTCTTCTCTTGGTGTGTCACCGGTAACGATCGCAGAAAGCTCCCGTGGGAGGCTGGCAAAGCACTCGTGGGCATGTTGCACGGTCGCCGCAAAGATCATCACTCCCTGCCTGTTTCTGGCCTGTGCAACCACGTCTGCAATAATGTCGGACGTTGTCCTGCCCAGCCCTACATATGCCCGATCGACATCAGCCGCGTCAAACTGCCCTCGGCTGTTCAACTTCATATCCAGCGTATGATAACTCTCGGCATGAATTTTACCAATGACCGGCTTGGTTAAAAAACCCTTATCAATAAGTTCCCGAGCAGTAATGCGATCGACACAAACGGCAAAATAAGGATCACTTGTTTCCCGTTCGGGAACGGGATTACCGTTCGGCCATTGGGCAAAAATATACCCTGTGCCCATCCTATAGGGCGTGGCCGTCATACCAACAACGCGGATATTGGGGTTTTGTTCCCGCATAGCCCATACAATCTTGCGGATCGTCGGTGTGATGCCGTGACACTCGTCAATAATGATCATAGCAAACTGATTGCCAAAACGCTTGATCCGGTTGTGGACCGTCACAGGCGTAGCAAAGACCACCGGATGCTGCAGCGACTTCGCCCCGGCGCTCGCCGAGAAGATCGAGAACTTGTTGCCAGTGAGCGCGTATTTCTCGCTGTTCTGGATCACAAGTTCTGCGCTGGGCGCAAGGCAAAGTATTCTTTTGCCGTTAGATATGCGGTGAATAGTCTCCGCCAACGCCGCAATAATGTGGCTCTTGCCTGCCCCAGTGGCAGCCTCGATCATGACAGGCTCAGTGGTTTTCTTGATCCACTGGATCAGCGCATCATGCGCCTTCTGCTGATAATCTCTTAACATCTATTGCCCTACAAAAATTGTTTCTGTTGGGCAATCTTCGAAAAGATACCAACAACAGTTGTCTTTACCCGCCGTATTACCAAACCACTTTACCCGCCCTACCGACACGATCTTTTTGCAACGCGTAAGGTAAGGGATCGCTTGCCTCGTATGCATCCAGTCGGCGTCAAATAGAAGCCACGTCGGTGCCAGAAAAAAAGACCGCTCGATGATCTGATGAAGCACTTCCCGTCCCCAAGGCGGATTCGTAATGATGACGTCAGCGCGATTGAGGTCTTCTTTTTTAAGAAATGTCGCATCAAGTTGTTTCACAATCTTATGTCTAGGGTCAACGTCATAAGCCGCCACGCATTTGTGGCCATGCTTTTGTAAAATCTTAATCAACGCACCATCGCCGGCACACGGCTCGGCATAGTACGTAACCTTATCTAAATGCTTTAGAAGCGGTAGAACCGCATCCTCTGGCGTCGAATAAAGATCAAGCTTGTGGCGCTTGAATTGCGATCTCTTGCCCATCCCAATACTTCTCTGGTTTCTCGCGCTCGATCAAGTACTCATCATAAAACCGCTTTAACGCCATAAGCGCCGTGTCGGTATATGGCTTATCAAAGTGTACCGTTTCCAGCTCGTCTCCGTTTGGGGCCCATTGGTAGAAATGGCACCACTCGCGGCCCGTTACATACATCTGTATCTGCATCTGACTATAATAATGAACTTGCATCTTTGCTGTTTTAAAAACAGGCTTTTCGGCACCCCGCAATCCAAAAGGACACTTCACCTCAATTAAACCTGTCGCACCAATTAGACCGTCCGGGCTCGCGCCTAACCAATCGTCCATGGTGTAAAAACCGCACTTTTCAACCATAGTGCCGGTTTTCATTTCATATTGAGAAATCGCACCATCTTCGTTCAATGTACCCCAATTTGTGGCTACATTTCCCGTGAACTCTGACGGCGCACCGTGCCAATCACGCACCATGCGGCGCATGACGTCAGCCCGCTTGGTAAATGGAGACACACCGAGAATGGCCCCCACAGATGAACCTGTGACGCGACCCTTGCGGGCCTTAAACCATTCTTCGGTGCGCTGTTCCATTAAGATGGGTCCTGATTTGTATTTAAAAAAATTGAATAATTCCGTCTTTCCATCCCATTTGTATAATGAATAGATATAGGGCCGAAATCCCGCCATCCCACGCGCCGCGACGAACCAAATTTATCGGGATTAGTCCAATGGAGAAATTCCCCATTGTTAAAAAATCTTAACTTTTTCCATCCCTGCCATATAAATGTTATTGATGGAAATGCTTTATATTCATCCATTATAATTTCACCTTTCCTATTAAAATAACAGGGACGGCTCGTAAGCCGCCCCCAACCCTTCCAGCCCTAGAAGGGTACTTCGTCGTCTTCCGTTACCGCTACAGCCTTGGGAGCAGCTGCGGCGGCCCCACCCCGCGGAGAGACTGACGAAATCCAATTCATGCCCGTGCCATCGTCACGTTTCATGAGATTGATCTTGATCTGCATTGGCTTGTTCATTACCGATGCCTGAAGCAATTCCGACGTCGGTTCCTTACCCGATGCCTTCAGTTTGCCACCAGAATTGTTGTCGATCGCGAACAACATCTTCTTGGCCTTGTCCTGTTTGATGACAGGGTTTTTGGCCTGCGGGTCCTGATCAAACACCCAAAGCTTTTGAAACACCTTGCGGTTCTTATAATCAACCGGCGTCAAAATGCTCCAACGCAGCGAGATCAACTTCAACCCCGCTTGATTGGAAATAACGCCGGCCTCGTCGATCACGGCCACGCATTCAGTTTTATCAGGGATCGGCTCAAAATCATTGCCGCCCCCAACTTCAAACTTACCGCCTGTTTTTGCGACATCATCACCGTCGCTCAGTTCCCAAAAATTACTCATTGTGCCTTACCTTTCAAAGATGGAATATAATTCGCTAGTGGGTTTTCATTCAGTTTGACCGGGATCGGCTCAGTAATGCCGTAACGGTTTTTGCTGACGTTTGCCGCCGTAGCGTAGGTGATCAGAATGCGTGTCCCGTCAGAGATCGCTTTCTTCTTGTCACCATCACCTGTCGTAAAGGTCTCAAGCTTTAGGAACCCTACCACGTCCACGTCATCGACGTAGGCTGGCATCGACTTCTCATGCAGGCGCAATGTATAGCGCATGTATGCATCGTCATCCGGTGGCTCAATCTTGGTTGTGTCCGCGTGAGCAATGAACACCGTGTTCATGCCGCGCTTCTCGGCCAGAATACCCGCCGCCTTACGCAAACGCTGGTGCATGCCTGCCACCGCGTCACGGCCTGCGCCGTAACCGCCGAGAGCCTGCTGTAGGCCCCGCGGCTTCTTAGGGTCGGTATCTACCACCCACTGGCCAAACATACGCTCAAGCGCCGTAACCGAATCAACGATCAGCGTCTGATAGTCGTGCTGTTCGTTAATTAACCCCTTGCACTGCTCCCAAAGGTCTTCGGGACCAGATAGGACCGGAAACGAATCGGGACGGATGTTCGACGGAATAGCCTGCAGGCCATCCTCCGCACGGATCACGATTGGCTTCGGGAAGGTGGTGGCAAGCGTGGTCTTACCCATACCGCTGTCACCGCAGATCGTTACTAGGACCGGACGATCACCCGGCTTACTTACGCTATCTAAAATGCCCATTGGCACACTCCTCTGCTTCAACGGGGTTGACACTACAGGTATGATTGTGGGAATGTCAACATCGAAATGGTGAAAAGGAATAATGAAATGGACGATTACCCATTAGAAAGGATTAGGCGCATGCTGTCCGATCGCAATTTAGCGAAGGTGGCAGCCCAGACTGGTCTACACGAAAACACGATACGCGCGATTGCGTCAGGGAAAAACACCAACCCGACCCTCGCGACATTGGATAAGTTAATAGAGTATTTACGTCAGAAAGATTAATTCAAATGATGCACCGCGCTTTTTGGGAGGCAGGTCATCGCGTTTTTGGGCTTCACCCAGTACGTCGTGACGGCAGCTGCGGATGTGGCCACAAAGATTGCAAGGCCGCGGGCAAGCACCCTCTTACTGCTAATTGGACATACACACCCGAATGGTCCGACGACCAGCTCGATGTCATGGAAGAGATGGGCAACTTCGCCACCGGTTATGGCGTTCTCGTTTACAAACTGCTTGTGATCGACGTTGATTCGCGCAATGGCGGCGTCGAATCATATGAGCGGCTTGTAGAAGATATTCCGCAGATCGCGGCAGCTGGCCTTATTGTCGAGACGGGATCAGGCGGCGGTTCAAAGCATTTATATTTCAAGTGCGACGAGGGCCTCGCCCTGCTGACCCACCTTCCGCAGTACCCCGGCATCGACTTCAAATCCTCGGGCTTCGTGGTCGGCGCCGGCTCGCTACATGCCAGCGGCAACAGGTACAGCATCCTGTACGGGTCTGCGGCCGACATAGACGCTGCCCCGCCGGCATTGTTGCAGGCATTGCAAAAGCCCGAGCGCCACCGCGCGGACCTCGGCGGCACTACGATCGACGTGTCGCATGACGAGCTGGCCGAGATGCTTACTTATATCAATCCAGACATTGATCACGAGACGTGGGTGCGCTGCGGGATGGCGATCCATCATTCGACCGGCGGCACCGGATATAACGTCTGGGACTTTTGGTCATCCAAGGGATCAAAATATCCCGGACGCGATGCCCTCATGAAACGCTGGCACTCGTTTGGTAAGTCAGCCAACCCCGTTACGCTCGGCACACTGGTCTACTACGCCCAGCAGGCCGGATGGGAGCAGCCTGTTACGTTTAAGCCTAACGAGGCGCTTGAAGAGTTCATTGTTAATCTTACTGACGAGATCGATATCACAGGCATTGACCTCAAGCGCCCGCCGGGCTTTGTGGGCGACCTTGCCCGTTGGATCGAAGATCAAGTGCGCTACGAACGTGAAACCATCTCGATGGGCACCGCGATCGTAACCGTGGGAAATCTCATTGGCCTAAAATACCGCGACCCACTGGCGCAAACCACGTCCAATCTGATCGGCTTCTGCGTGGCAGCATCGGCCACGGGTAAGGACAGCATCCTCGAGGCATCAATTCAAATCCTGACCCTCGTGGGCCTGCAGCGCGCAGCCTATGGCGCGATCAAATCTGAGCAGGAAATCGTTCGTAACCTCGTCGAGCACCAGCCTACGTTTTACCTGCTCGACGAAGTGGGCTTCTTGTTGGCCAAGATCAACAACGCCAAAACCAAAGGCACCGCGGCCTATCTCGAAGGCATCCTCGGTATCGTCATGTCGATTTATTCTAAGGCCAACGGCATGCTATTAGTGTCGGGCGACGTGCGTAAAGAAATCCGTAAGCAGCTGCTGGCCGAGATTACACAAATTGATCGGCAATTAGAAGAAGGTGCAAACCCTGCCTTGTCTGCGCGCCGCGATTCGGTCGAACTTGCTCTTGATCAAATCCAAACTGGCATCAAAAACCCGTTTCTTTCAATCTTGGGCTTTACCACAAACGTCAATTTCGACAGCGCCGTGAACTTCGAGAACGCCACCAATGGCTTCATCGGCCGATCAATGTTGTTCATCGAGCAAAACTCCACGCCGAAAGAAAAGGAAGACTTTGAAAAGCGGCCGATGGACGAGGCGATGAAGAACACCATCATCCAATTGGCCACAGGCGGGTCATTTGATCTCGTGCAAGGCCGCATTGAAAACTACGGCGAGCGCATCTCAATACCAACCACTGACGACGCCAAGGCGATGCTCAAGAAGGCAAACAAGTGCTTCCAAAACCTTGCCGAAGACCACGCCGAAAAAACAGGCCTTGAAGCCCTTTACCTGCGCGCCAAAGAGCTTGTTGGCAAGATATCGTTCATCCTTGCCACGCCTTCGGGCTTACGCACGGTCGAGCATGTTCGTTGGGCCTATGCCCTCGTTAAAGCCGACGTCGACACCAAGGCAAACATTGTTATCGGAAACGATCGCGCAAAGGATAGCCCAGAGCGTGCATTGTTTTCGAAGATAGAAAACCTTCTTAAAAACGAAGAAGGCGAAACACTCGGTGTGTTGGTTAACCGACTGCGGCCGAGCAAGAAAGACGAGATTGAACGCGCATTAGAAAAGCTCGTCGAGAAAGGCGCTATCGTCGTTGTGGAAACCGTTCACCCACGGCGCAAAGATAAAATCAAACGCTACAGAAAGGCATAACATGACGATCGACCTCAACGAACACATGAAAAAGAAACAGCAAGAAAAGCACATCAAAGCTTATGACACGATTGGCAAAGCCGTCGATGGTATGACGATCGGCACTATCCTGCATATCCTCGCTTCATTCACTTCTGCCGTCTTGTCCAACATGGACCCGGCGCAGCGCATGCAGGCGGCCATGACGTTTTATGGAATGATCGCAAGCGATCCGCGCCAGCCTGATGAGCCGCTCCAATGACGGATGACGAACTTTTTCAAGAGATCATTAAGCAAGAAGCTTTAGACAGGCACAATGCTCACCGCGGACATGCTTCGTCTCGGCCTCTATCCGAGAATTACGAATACATCGGACTGTGCGGCGAGGTCGAGTTTGCCAAGCTAACTGGCCAAATGGTTGATCTCACACGGCGCCTGCGGGGCGATAAAGGTATTGATTTTATCGTTCCAATGATGTTCACTATCGACGTCAAAACTGCGCGTAGGGCGTTCAATCTAATACACGAGGAAGGCAAACCATTTGCCGACATCTACATCCTCGCGCAATATGACGATGAGTTAGATTTTGTAAGTTTAATAGGTTGGGAATGGGGCCATATTCTTAAAAAAGCTCCTGTCCAAGATTTCGGTTACGGTATCAACAATCACTACATCGCGGCCGAAGAATTAAGACCAATGGAAACATTGATTAAACGTGTGGGGAATTTAAATGCCAAATTACATGATTGAAGCAGAAGCAGATCGCACCGTTTGTCCAATGGGCATCGGTGGCAACGCGGTGCACATAAGCGGTGTGCCAGTAGGAAAGTGCTGCATCGGTCACCGCTGCGCTGGATGGCGTTGGGCTACCGAAAAAGATGATTGGAATGAAAAAACCGAAACGTGGGATTTAGAATATAGCCAGACGCAGGGTTATTGCGGTTTTGTAGGAGAGTAAAATGAGCGTTATATCAATGTCAGCAGAAGACGAGCATCATTTGTTTGGCACCGTAGAGCCAACGAAAGGCACATGGTACCCAATAGAAACATCGCCAGAAATGACCGATATTCTTGTTTATTCAAGTGATAGAAGACAAGCAGTTGCATATTGCGATTTAACTGATATGGATGGTTTTTATGATGAACCAATTAGGGTTTGGAATGTTGGCGGCTTGTTTTTATCTGGCGATACAGAGTTTCAACCAACCCACTGGATGCCATTACCGGAGCCGCCAAAATGACTGATGAAATCAGAGCCTTATCAAAAGATGAACAGAAGATAATGAACACAGCCATGCGAAAGTCTGCAAAGATTGTTCATAAGGCATCTGCGTCTGATTGGCAACCAATAGAAACAGCGCCAAAAGATGGAACACGCATCCTTGCTTATGGTGTTTGTGGTTATGAAGACGTAACAGGAATTGCAACGGTTAAATGGCATCGTGGATCATGGGTATGCGATCCCAATGAAGCGACTGAATATGATTATGAAGAGTGCAAGATAACCTATTGGATGCCATTACCGGAGCCGCCAAAATGAGGATGCGCGTTATCGGCGGGTTTAACACTGTTAACTTCTATTGCCTCGTGTGGTCGCGGTATTATGAGGTGAAAATGCCACCTGATAATATGTTCTATGATTTACCAGATGGCGTATCAATATTTGAAAAATGGGTAATCGTTAAAAAAAGGGGAAGGCCATGAGACAATGGATCGTGCGCCACGAACGTGATGGCGATAATGTAATGGCGCTGTGGGAGAATGACGACGGCGACAGGTGGTATGTGCAGGTCGTGATTAACGGGGAGGTGCAGTGGTGATGGAAGAATGGCTTAGAACAACAGGCTATGGTGATTATTTGCCAATTTTGTTTTACATTGTATTTGGCATTGGTCCGCTAATCGCGTTTGCAATAGGTTTATACAAACAAACAAAAGATTTAGAAGAATATCACAAATTGAAATTAGACGTTATGAAAATGGAAGCAAACAAAAAGATATGCG
>Ga0164296_1001479_pt1 | contig 24898 bp, 27 predicted proteins | sample GEODES057metaG_FD_113533 | JGI IMG/M metagenome (GOLD analysis project Ga0164296, IMG submission 113533) | Dystrophic lake water microbial communities from Trout Bog Lake, Wisconsin, USA - GEODES057 metaG | ecosystem: Environmental > Aquatic > Freshwater > Lake | place: USA: Trout Bog Lake...
AACCGCCACCGAAAGACGTTCCAGTAAGTTTTGTAAAGTCCAAACCTCCTTTTATACCAAAAACAATTGGCTGCGCATAACTACTCACTGAAATCAAAAAGATGCTAACAATAACTGGTAATATTATCTTATTCATAATAAATTTTGTTCAAAAAAACCTATTATTAACGTTAAAAAGAAATCGTGTGGTGGTTTATAACAAAAGTTTTGCTTTACTACTGTTAATTAAAAAAGGAGATTAGGCATTGCCGATATAATTCTTGTATTTACCGAATTGCTTTTTCAAGAAGATGGTACTGATTTAGAAAGTCTGCTGCAATAAATTGCTTCTCCCTGCCACAGCTTATATTAAGCAATATTGCCACAGATGCACTGAAAAAAGAGGGAAGTAGAGAAATCAGCATTCTTTTTCTTCTTTTTCAGTGCATCTGTGGCAAAAGAAATATACCTCGAAGGGGGATTTTAGTGTAGTATACACTGCAAATCACTACCTAAAAGAAAATGTATGTGATTTTGTGAAACGCTTTACTCAAAAAGTTTTTGTAAAAAAGAACCTTTTATCATTTCGCAAGCTTCTTTTCTGCATTTTTGTAACTATGAAGCACTTTATCATTAGAATCTTAGGTTTAGTAAGTCTTGTCTTTGTAATTTCCGTTTCGTTTGCCCAGTCCAATCCAGAAGACAGCCTTAAAGGTTGGCATTTAAAAGACCAAGTATCTGATGGCTATGTTGGTATCAGCTTAAAGAAGGCTTATCAGTTTTTGAAAGATAAGAAAAGCACTACCGTAATTGTTGGTGTTGTAGATTCGGGAATTGATACGCTACACGAAGACCTTAAAGGTGTTTTGTGGACAAATACAAAGGAAATTCCTGGTAATGGCATTGATGATGATGGTAATGGGTATGTGGATGATGTGCATGGATGGAACTTTTTAGGTGGCAAGGATGGTACGGAAGTAGAGAAGGCTTCGTCGGAAAAAGCAAGGGTTTATCATGGATTCAAAGATTTTTTTTTGAATAAAAACATCGACACTAGCACCCTCACCAAGCTAGAACTGTACCGTTATAACTCTTGGCAACGTGCGGCAAAGGAAATAGAGCCAAGTGCCGAAAGTGAAACACAAGCAATGGCATTGAACGGTATTTCGAAGAAGATAAATGAATGGGATTCGTTGATAATGCTTGAATCGAACACAAAAGACTACAGCCAAGCCGAGCTAGAAAACTTTGACATAAAAACCGAAGAAGGCAAGAAAGCCAAGCTGAGTTTCTTGAGCATCATGAAGCAATTGCCCTTTGGAAGTGATACAAAAAAGAGTTTTATCATTCAAGAACTCAACAGCGAAAAGGACAGGCTAAATGGCGAACTAGAAGAGAAAGAGAAAACACCAATAGACGTTCGCAAAACAATAATCAAAGATAATTATGCCAATTTTAATGACAAATATTATGGCAACGCCAATATTATGGGTCTAGGAAGTATGCACGGCACACACGTGAGTGGAATTATTGCGGCAGATAGAACAAATGGCGTAGGCATTGACGGTATTGCAGACAATGTAAAAATAATGATGGTAAGGGCTGTGCCTGATGGCGATGAATACGACAAAGACATTGCCCTAGCCATTAGATATGCAGTGGATAATGGTGCCAAAGTGATTAACATGAGCTTTGGTAAAGGCTATTCGCCACAAAAGTATTGGGTAGATAGTGCGTTTCAGTATGCTGCTGCCCACGACGTATTGCTTGTTCATGCGGCAGGAAATGATGGTAAAAACATTGATAGTAATTACAATTATCCAAGTACCGACTTTTTATATGGCGGCAATGCTACCAATGTGATAACCGTTGGGGCAAGTAGCGATATTCATATCATAAACGGGTATGTGGCAGGATTCAGCAACTATGGCAAGCAAAAGGTAGATGTTTTTGCTCCCGGAACCGAAATATATAGTTCATTGCCCGGTGGAAACAAGTATGGCTTTTTGGATGGCACCAGTATGGCAACGCCTGTGGTGGCTGGTTTGGCAGCGTTGATACGCTCTTATTATCCAACCCTTACTGCTTTGCAAACGAAAGAAATAATTGAAGAAACAGTTACCCCAATCAACAAAAGCGTTACAAAACCGGGTACAGATACGCCTGTAACAATGAGCGACCTATGCCGCAGCGGTGGTGTGGTGAATGCATACCAAGCCGTAGTAAAAGCAGACGAAGTGGCAAAAGAAATAGAGAAAAAGCATAAGAAATAACCTAATTAATCATGGCAAGACCAACAGTAGGCACATTCGATCCATTTTATCAGCAACGGTATATTGATGCTGCAACAGGAACGTCTATTGTCGAATTGATAGAAAATAATAGCGATGGATTGATTGATTTTATCAACTCTATTCCCGAAGAAAAAGCAAATTATAGCTATGCCTATGGAAAGTGGACAGTAAAACAACTGTTGCAACACATTATAGATACCGAAAGGATATTTGCTTACAGGGCATTGTGCATCAGCAGAAACGAGCCTTTTCCCCTACCTGGTTTTGATGAAGATAGCTATGCCGCCAATGCCCCCGCCATTCATCGCACGCTTGCAAGCTTGAAGGAAGAGTTTGCCTTGGTAAGACAATCAACGGATATTTTATTGACTTCTTTTACCGAAGAGCAACTAAATAGGAGAGGGGTTACAAGCAATTATATAATTACCGTTAACGCCCTTTGCTTCATCATCTTTGGACACATTATCCACCATAAAAGAATATTGCAAGAGCGGTATTTATAGGATTCAATGCTAGCTATTTACCTGCTACCGGCAATGTTTCATCCAGCCATTTAAAGAATTCCCTTTGCCATACCATTGCATTCTGTGGGCTCAGTACCCAATGATTTTCGTCTGGTAAGTATAAGAATTTGCTTTTGATTCCCTTTAATTGTGCCGCTTGAAATGCTTCTTGCGCTTGCCCTATTGGAACACGATAGTCTTTGCCACCTTGAATAATCAATATTGGCGTGTTCCATTTGTCAACCAGGTTACTTGGACTTTGGCTGAAAGAACGTTGTGCAACTGCATTGTTTTTATCCCAATAGTTGCCGCCTTTTTCCCAATTCTCAAAGAACATTTCATCGGTGGTGCCATACATACTCTTGAAATCGAAGATGCCATCATGCGCAATAAATGTTTTGAAACGCCCTTGATGCACCCCTTCCAACGCATACGCAGAGTAGCCACCAAAGCTTGCACCTACACAACCACGGCGGTTAATGTCCACATATTTTTCCTTGCTTACTGCATCTATCGCACTCAAATAATCCTGAATCACTTGTCCGCCCCAGTCTCTGCTCACTTGTTCGTTCCATTTTGTACCAAAGCCTGGCATACCTCTTCTGCAAGGCGCAACAACGATATACCCTTGCGAAGCAATCAACTGCATGTTCCAACGATAGGAATAAAACTGAGTTAGAGCCACTTGCGGACCACCTTGACAATACAAAAGCGTAGGGTATTTCTTTGTGGAATCAAAATCAGGAGGGAAAATAACCCACACGAGCATTTTCTTTTCATCGGTAGTTGTTATATATTTACGAACAACTTTACATTGACCAACATTTTTATAGATACCATCATTCACGTGGGTGAGTTGTTTTATTGAGACACTGTCAAGTGTTAAGGTGTATAGTTCAGTAGCATGGTTCATGTCTGTGCGAGTAACCACAAGCGTATCCCCTTTCTGACCAACAATCCCTGTTATATCAAAATCACCCTTTGTCAGTTGTTTTATAAATGGCAATATATTTGATTTACTCCCAGGATAGTTCACGGAAAACAGTTGAATTGTACCATTTATAGGCGCAATAAAGTAAATAGTCTTATTGTCTTCTGCCCATTTAAAACCTTCTACATGAATGTTGTCACGGCTTTTTGTAAGGTTGATTAAAGTCTTTCCATCAGAAACAATCAAATCTTGTTTGTCCGATTCATAACCATCATGCTTCATTTGCAACCAAGCCAAAACCCCTTTGCTATTGTAAGCGGGAGAAATATCGTAGCCTTTATTAGCTTCTGTAAGGTCTTTTGTTGTACCAGTTGTGAGGTCGTATTCGTACAAATCGGTGTTGGTACTCACTGTGTAATCAGTACCAAATTTCTTTTTACATACATACAGAATATGTTTGCTATCAGGACTCCAAATAAAATCTTCACCACCACCAGAAGGCTTCAAAGGGCAATCATAAGGTTCGTTGGGCATAATGTCCTTTGCTTCGCCTGGTTTGCCATTTACCAAAGGGGCAACGAATACGTGACCAAACTTTCCATCCTCCCAAGTATCCCAATGACGGTAATTGAGCGATTCATAAACATACACATTAGCCTTCGGCAAATCGGGATAAATATCAGAGGAATACACTTTTTTTACTTGCACTTCATCTGTGGTAAGGATGTATTTGCCATCAGGTGAAATTTTACTATTAGCCAAAATACTATCTACCGCATCATCCAACTCCACTGCTTTACCTCCGCTAATTGGTATTTTATAATATTTACTGCTCGATGTGTTGCCTTGAATATCTGGTTGATTCACGGCAAATACTACATACTGTTTGTCTTTGGTGATTCCTAGTCCGCCTACTCTTCCAAGTTTCCAAAGAAGCTCCGGAGTCATTTTATTTTGGGCAGCTGCAAAAGAGACAATTGCAACGGCAAGGGGTAGTAATATTTTTTTCATATCGACCTAGTATTATAATGTGTTATCAAAAACGTTTTCGTTTGTTGCAAAAACGCAAGGCGGCAAAGCTATGGAAGGAGATATGAAATACGAAATATGAGTTGCAAAATCTAAAAAAGAAAATCCCTTGGAGAACTCACTCCAAGGGACTTTAACTACTATCTACCATCTCTTATTTCTTCTTCCTATCGTATTGGCAACATTCGTCCAGTTTGTTGTAGGCAGCATCTGGTGCTGTGGCATCTTGGGTGTCATAGCCAGCCTCAGCAATCTTTGCTTGTATTTTTTGGGAAGAAGTCTTTGATTGATCAAAAGACACGGTCAACACTTTAGTATCCACATTCCAATTAGCAACTGATGCACCCGCTGCTTTCGCTGCCTTTTGAATATGGCTTCGGCATTGCGCACAGTTGCCATAAACTTTTATTGTTTCTGATTTTATTGCTTGTGCATTAACGGCAAAGGCTAACAAAGCCAATGCAATAGTAAAAATGATGTTCTTCTTTTTCATAATTATAATTTTATTGTATTAATAACCGCTAAAATATGCTATTGTTTACTGAGAAACAAAAAGTAGAGTGATTGAAGTACTTACCAGCTTCCCTTCAAGTTTCTTGGCAACCACCGTATTTATTGTGAACTAATGGGTAGCTGATTTAACTTATGAGATTTGATTGTTTTTCTTCAATAATTCAATAATGATATCCAACTTTTCAACTTCAATCTTGCTCAATTGAATTTGTAATGCTTCAATTTCTTTTTTTGCCTCAATGTTTGTTTGGTAATCATTTTCTGCCTGCATCCTATCACGCTGGTTTTGTCTGTTCTGCGCCATCATAATAATGGGGGCTGCGTAGGCGGCTTGTGTAGAAAAGATTAAGTTGAGTAGAATAAATGGATAGGCATCCCAATGATAAACTAAGCCTATTACGTTTAATACCATCCAAATAACCACTATAATGGTTTGCCAGATTATGAAAGACCACGACCCCATTCCGTTTGCTACAGAATCAGCAATCTTGTCTCCAAATGTAAGGGTCTCCTTGTGGCGTTGATGCCAATCTTTGTTTTGCATATTTTTCTTTTTGGCAAATCTATGGTTTATAGTTAAACAAGGTAGATTTCTGTTGTTGTGCAATAACTACTTCGTTTGCCAGTATTATTTATTCTCAAATACTTTCGAACTATATCTATTGACATTTAGTAAGGGCAAGTATAAGACAAGGGTCGCTAGACCCCGATATTCATGAACCAATGGGAGACAGTAGCGCAATAATACAATAGCGACTCGTAATTGCAGTAAGTTGATGGGATATACTGGGCTGATGTTTTGAAATATTTTAAAATACCCGCGGTTTATTTGAATCTTGATACCCTTTATTTGATGTTGGGTGAGGGATAAAAAGGAAGGCTTCGCTTTGAGCGAAGCCTTCCTCGCCACCCACCTATTCAAAAACAAGTAACGCCTAAGGAGGATGCGGCGACTGCTTAGGTGTTTCTAGCCTGTTTTATTATACTTTTTAAAAGGATTTCTTTTGTGGTGAAATATTGAGTGTACAATAATTAGTTTGTTTTGATTGTCTATTGTGTAAATAATGGTGAACGGATATTTTTTAACACCCAATTCATAAAAGTTTTTGTACTTATTTCTCCATCGGGTAGGATAGTCGCAAATTGATCTAAGTGTTACATCGATTGCCCTGATAAAATTCTCTGCGGATTGCTCACTTCTAACAACATACCATCTTAGCGAAGATTCATATTCTTCCTGCGCAGCTTCAAGAAGAACATAACTGTTACTCATTCACCCTTGATTTGGATAAAATGTCTTGAATCCTTCTTTTACTTTCTTGGGGAGTAATAACTTTTGATTGGTTTGCTTTATAGTTATCGTTACGTTTATCGAGTTCTGCTTTTAGTTCGGCGGAATAATCCTCCGAAGAGTCCTCTATTTCCGCTTCTATCATGGAATAGATTGTTTTTATTTTCTTATCGTCTGCCACCTCCAAAAAACTGTGTAATTTCTGACGTATTGCGTTTGTATTCATAACAGTAACAATTTTTACAAATCTAATACAATGTCTTTTAGTTGAGAGAAAAGAAAAATTAATCTTAGCGAAGCCATGCGCCCCAGACTGTAACGGCTACAAACGGGTTAGTGACCACGCCCTAGTTGTTAATTTTTATAATAGACTTTGGCTAGATATGGAAAGTTCGTCTATTTTTTGGGAAGCCCGACGCTTGCAATCACTTCATTTGCTTTTTCAAGCTTTTTCGGGAACAGATTCTTACCTCTAAGTTTCTCAAGTGATTTATCAATCTTCACGACCGGTGTTTTGCTGCTATTTAATTTTTCAATTGTTGTCATGGAACAAATTTAGTATAATTTTCTTTTAACCAAGAATGCTTCGTATTCATTTCTTTTTTCAAATTCATACCAAACACTATTTCTCAAGCCCCAAACTTCAAAATCCTCCATTATTTCTTCGAGGTTTGCTGTAATCCCCATCCTGTAAAGTCGTGTTCTTGCATCGTTGCTTCCTGTTGCGTAAACCCAACAATCGGGGTGCTTCTCCGTGAATAAGTACAATGTGGAAGCAACGGTAGCCAGTACTTTCTTGCTGTCATTATTATTCGTTGCAATTGCATCATTCATTGTGTCGGTTTCTTCTACATAGTCGCCGAAAGCAAGATTATAAATGTCTTCTTGCAGCATTTGCGAATAAACAATCAATTTCTTTATTCTCCCTTTCGGACCAATGCTAGTAAATTTAAAAAGTTCTGCGTTTCCTTCCGTTTGGTATTCATATCTTATCAATTTCATTTTATCCCTGTTTCTACAAACATACCATTTCTATAGCAGTGGGCTAGCTTTAAAACAAAATAGTGTAACAATCCCACCCTCCTGTTCAAAAACAAATAACACCTAAGTACGGGTCAGAGCCCCCCCCCGATAATGATACTTTATTCCCAGAGTGGCTTTCTGAAAGTACAAAAAATCCGGTAGATAATAATTGTTTCGTTTTTGTGGTTTATTTCATAATGAATAAGGTAGGGAAACTTGTTTACCAAGGTACAACTGATGTTTTCATACCTGATAGATCCTCTGCTGGGTACATCAGCCAACTGAGTGAGTGTTGTATCTACTCCTTTTATAAATCGAGCTGCCAAGCCTTCGGATAATCTACTGGCATACCATTCGGCAGCTTCTTTTAAATCTTCAATGGCACTTGGGGCTAGCTTAATGGCATAAGATTTTGCCATTATTGGTTGAATAATTGTTGTTTCACGCTACTCCAATCCACCAATAGGGTTGGGTCTTTGTCTATCTTTTGTTTTTCGAGCAATACCCTCTCTTTTTGCCAAGAGGGGATATCCAGCTCTAGCTTTTCGGATAGTTGTTTCCATTCTTCCATTGGTAAAAACACGCCAATTGGGTTTCCTGCATTGTCGAATGTATATTGAGGATTGATGTCCATAAAGCTACTTTTATTATAACTTTTCAAAGATAGCCGTTTATCCTATAAGTTGGTTGTACGCAAGGCTACCAAGATTCACGGCTACTATGAGAGTCCGTTGGTTTGGCTAGATAAATTATTTCTTTAAGTAAAGACCAGTTATCATCAATGCTAGGGTTAAGAACACACCAATTACCCATTTGAATTGGTCTGTCATTTTATCTTTTAACCTAATTTCCAGTTGAAGTAAATCTTCTTTTGTAGATAGTATTTTAAGGTTCGTTTCGTTATTGTCTTTAATTTTATTATCAACAAAGGTTACTAAAGCCTCTGCCTCTTTGTCGCCCATCTTTTCCTTAAGGATTTGAAAAAGCTGAATGTCAGAAATGTTTAGTACCATTATTTTTATTTTTGTAAAAGTAGGGCTATTAAATATCAAACTTCAATTTCATTTTGAAACTACTTTTCTAACTGCCACAAATGCAAATAGGACTCATTCAAAAACAAGTAACGGCTACGGATGGGTTAGAGACTACGCCCAAGTCGCTAATTATTGAAAAGATTTGGAAAATAAGACCTTAGCGAAGGCACACGCTACAAGCGATGCGCCAGCCCTAGTAGATTATAGCGAGTGACGAGGACTAGCAGGGACGGAGGATGCGGCGACGGCTTAGGTACTTCTAGCCTGTTTTATTATACTTTTTAAGTGGATTCCGTTTGTGGTGAAAGATTGAGTGTACTATGATTAGTTTGTTTTGTTTGTCTATTGTGTAAATAATGGTAAATGGATATTTTTTAACCCCCAATTCATAAAAGTTTTTGTACTTATTTCTCCATCGGGTAGGATAGTCGCAAATTGATTTAAGTGTTACGTCGATTGCCCTGATAAAATTCTCTGCGGATTGCTCACTTCTAACAACATACCATCTTAGCGACGATTCATATTCTTCCTGCGCAGCTTCAAGAAGAACATAACTGTTACTCATTTACCCTTGATTTGGATAAAATGTCTTGAACCCTTCTTTTACTTTCTTGGGGAGTAATAATTTTTGATTGATTTGTTTTGTACTTCTCGTGACGATTATCAAGTTCTGCTTTTAGTTCGGCGGAATAGTCTTCCGATACATCTTCTATTTCCGCTTCTATCATGGAATAGATTGTTTTTATTTTCTTATCGTCTGCCACCTCCAAAAAACTGTGTAATTTCTGACGTATTGCATTTGTATTCATAACAGTAACAATTTTTACAAATCTAATACAATGTCTTTTAGTTGAGGGAAAAGAAAATAAATGTGGATGAAAGCGAAGCCTTCCTTGCCACCCACCTATTTAAAAACAACCAGCATCTAATTACATCCCAGCATTTCATAAGCATCAGCGTCCCAATTCCCCTCATCGAGGGGTGGCCGATAGGCCGGGGTGGTTCTTCAAAAACAAGTAACTTCCACAAACACGTCAGAGACCACCCCCGAGTTGCTAATTTTTTGAATAGACTTGGACTAGATGATTGTGTTCGTCTGTTTGGTCTTTATAAACCATCTTACCCAAGATGTCTTTTTCATTGTATCAAATTTTTTTAGAGCATCATTTATGTTAAGCCAACTTGTTTGCAATTTTGTAGCTTGAGTGGTATAGTGCGTACTAAAAAAACTTTTTAATTCATCATTATTATTCAAAGCGTAAATACATCTCTTAATATGGTTTCCAATGAATACAGCTCTCGGATCATCTATATGCTTTTTGCATAATTCTATCATTGGCATAATATACATTTCTCGGGCAACAGTTCGGTCTTTGAAAGAAACATCTGGACTACTAAAAGAGGACCATTCGCTCATAATTCTTCCCATCTCTCTTAAAAATAAATCATCTTCTTTTAGGACACTTAGTGAACACATAAACCTAAAGGATTCATCTGTAATTTCAATTTCTTTAAAATAGTCTTCTTGATATTTAATGAATTTTTCATTCATAAAATCAAAATCTTTTCGTTTGGCTTTAGTGATACTATCTATATAGTCTAAACCTCCTCTCAATTTTCCATACAATTCAGTTTTTTCTGGAATACTCCCTTTTTTATTTTTTATAAAGATGTCATACAAGTCCTTACTATCTATTTCTTTAAACTGTTCAATATGAAAGCTAGTATTTTCATTCAATACTAAATGCTGGTCTTTTTTTTCTATAAGCTTATCTGAAAACATTATAAATTCTTGTATTTGGCTTTGCAATGGCTTTTCCAATAACGTTACCAAACTATAGAAATATTTTTCTAACTCTATTAATCTACATTTCTCATTGATTTGTTTTACTTTCACATTAATTAAATATCCCGAAATGAACAACACTATTGGAACAAACCCAGTAACCAAAGCATCATAAGAAATGCCACAGATTTCTTTTTTGTCATCTGATGTTTGTATATTTTGGTAAATAATTTGTGCTAGATAAATCATAATTTACTTTTTTAATCTTCCCAATATTCGATGCCTTCTCTATTTATATAACCCCATTTATCTTTAAGTTTTACTTTGGCAAATCCATTTTTAAATCTTTCTACAGAATCATATATAAATGGGATTACAGTATTACCAATAGTATCAATATAGCCTTTCTTGCCGTTTATCTCGACATGAACTAATCCTTCTGAAAATTCCCAATAAGCCCAATCATAAATAAGAGGAATTATTATTTTGCCTTCCTTATTGATATAACCAAACTTCCCTTCTTTTTCAACGCTAGTCACCCCATTTTTAAAAGCATTGGCCCATGTAAACATAAAAGGGATAACAACCCTACCATCCTTATCTAAGTAACCACACTTCCCATTTTTCTTTGCAACGACATATCCTTCTGAAAAATATGAAATTGATTCATATTCGAAGGGAATAACAGTCTTCCCTTCCTTATTTATACAACCCTCTACTCCATTAATGTTAACACTTGCCAGTCCTTCAAAAAAACCCTTGGTGTAATGGTATTCGTAATTTATAACTAGCATACCTTTTTTGTCAATGAAACCAAGTTTTCCATTTAATAGTCCAATCCACTTCCTTTGAATTAATCCTACCATTATATTTTCATATTTAGAATTGCTATCTTTAAGAGAAACTGCTGCTAACCCATTTTTAAAATTAAATAATAAATCATAAGCAAATGAAGTAATGTTTTCACCTTTTTTGTTAACATATCCCCACTTTCCATCCAATTTCACTTTTACTAATGCTTCTGAAAACTCTCCAGCTTCCTCATAAACTATAGGAATTTTAATTATTCCATTTGTATCAACAAATCCAAACTTTTCGTTCAGTTTCACTTTAGCCAGCCCTTCGTGGAAATTATAAATCGAATCATAAATACATGGCAATATATAATTCCCTTTCCTATCGATGACTCCAAATTTATCATTAATGCTGACAACGGATATCGAGTGCCAAAATGATGTTGCCGTATCATATGTACATGGAATTAGAATATTTCCTACAACATCTATAAACCCATACAATCCATATTTGTATACCCTCGCAGAACCATTATTAAATGGTTCAACTTCTTCCCACACACAATCAATCACAATCTTCTTATCAGGTGTACAAAAGCCCCATTTGTCTTTTTTGCGGTAGGGTATCAGTTGTGGTTCGGTTAGTGCCAATAGCTTGTTGGTTACACTTATGGCATTGCCCACACGCTTTATCAAGCCGCCATCTTGTTTTATCAGTTGGTTATTTTCCATTTACAACAAGTAGGGGTCTATCAATAAAAGGTTGGGTATCTTGGCAAAATCGGCAGTGTTGCGGGTAAGCAGGGTAAGGTTATGTACTAAGGCGGTGGCGGCTATTATGGCATCCGGCAGCTTAGTCTTGTACTGTTTTCGGATGGCAATTGTCTGGGCAATAATTTCTTCGTCCAAATTTAGAATATCGGCTTCTTGTATAAAGAAAGTCGTAATATCTTGCTCCTCTTTGTTTGGTGCAGTAAAAACAAGCAATTCTATTTTAGTAATCACGGAAAGTATCAGTTGTTCATCTACTATTGTATTCAAAAGCTGCATCGCTTTTGGGGGCAATGCAGCTTTTAGGTAATAAATTACTATGTTGGTATCCAATAAATACATCGGCTCTAAAATTGTTTTTTCAGCCTTTCCTCCCATTCATTCCTGCTTTCGGCTACATAATTCAGCATCGCTTCCGCTGTTTCGTGGGATAGCTTGCCGGCAAGTTCGGATAGTTTCACTTTAGGCTTGGTGGGTGCTGCTTCCAACGTTTTCAAATCCTCGTGTTTGCGGGTAAGTCTCTCCCATTCATTTATGGGTATCACCACTGCGGTGTGTGCGCCAGTATTGTCTGTTATATATTGTAAAGGCATCTTCTTCTATTTTAATTCCTACAAATTTAGCAGAAACAAATCGTTTTATGGTTTAAAATCCTCCAACTGCTGCTGCAATTGCTTTTTTGCATTACTAAAATAATCGTCCCAATCGGTTATACTGCTAACCGTTTTGTAGGTGTCGCTTTCTTTTATTGCTTGCAACTGTTCTTTTAGTTCCTTTATTCGAAAGCGCAGCTTCTCCATCTCTGCTTGTAGCGATTGCTTTTTGTTAATAGCGTCCGATTTGCTCACAAAGAAATTGCCCTTTTCCAAGTTCTCCAATATCTCCCGCACTTTGTTTAGGTCGTTCTTTTCGTATGCCGCACTCAATTCTGCAAACAGTTTGGTAGCCAGTTCCTTCTGTTCCTCGCTCACCACATCGGGGTGACAAAGCTTGCTTGCCTTCCGATATTTATCTTTCAGTTCCTTCTGTTCTTCGGGGGTAAGCGTATCTATTTGTTCATCCTTGGTCGCTTCATATTCCTGTTGGTACGTGTTGTAATCTTCCTCTGCTTCCTGTTGTTGCGGTGTACCCTTCGCCTTTTCCTTTCGGTGTTGCAGAATCTTTATTATCAGTTCGCCCAGTTCTTGGTTGTGCCTTATGCCAAACTCGTGAATCAATTTTTCTATGTCAGCCTTTTCATCACTTAGGTTGTTTAGTTCAATTTCCAATCCCTTTATCTCCAGTTTCAGGGCTTCCACTTCGGGGTCTATATAAAACGAGAGTTGGTTGTGGGCATTAATAAAAGCCTCAATAGCCACTACGGCTTTGCTATAAGCTTTGTCTTTTAATGCAGTAATTATGTTGGATAATTCGCTAGTAGCAGGCAACTGTTCCAGCTTTGCAATGTGTGTTTCTATCTCGTCTTCCTCTTCCAATACAATAAGGCTTTTAATCAGTTCCAGCCTTTTAATCACCTTAGATAGGTCTATCGGTTTTGCATCTGCCATAAGTAATATATTTCTGTAAAAGTAGTGAATAAAGGAATAGAATTATCCCAACAATTATATCCATACACCAGCTTAAAAAGACCACTTTAGGTGTAAAACCTTATTCTTTATGTCAACTGTTCGACATTTCTCTGTCAACCATTTGACATTTCCCTGTCAACCATTTGACATTTCCCTGTCAACCAATTGACATTTCCCTGTCAACCATTCGACATTTCCCTGTCAACCAATTGACATTTCCCTGTCGACCAATCGACATTTCCCTGTCAATCAATCGACATTTCCCTGTCAACCATTTGACATTTCCCTGTCACTCGTTCGACATTTAAAAATGGGATATTCTTCAGGTTTTCACCCCACCATACAAACAAAATAGGCTGCCCCGCAATTGGGACAGCCTACTATTATTTAACCAACAATGCTTTTGTACTTATTTTCTAGCAGCATTGCTGTCTATCACCTTACCAGCTTCGGGAGAGGCCATTTTGGGGGCATTGAAGTTTTTCTGCATGTCCTCCAATCCTTTCAGATAGCTTTCTGCCATCCTTCTTTCTTCTCCCAAATTATCGGCTCTCCAGCCATCCAATGTGTTATAGTACTTGATTTGTTGTTCCAAATCTTTCTTTACAGATGCATAAACCTTTGCAGCAAGGTCTTTGTCTTCTGCCCTGTAACAAGCTTCCAAGAACAATAAACTCGTTCTGTTGTGCATGTTGCCACGGCTTACCATGCCATAAGCAAAGTTCTCTTGAAGCATACCCTTGTCTGCTTTTTCCAATAGCTTACGGGCATCTTCTTTTCTATTTTTAGAAACTAGGTATCCAGCCAATTCAGCATAAGCAGAACGGATAGTCAATAAGTGACGACGGTTTTCTTCGTCATAATATACACCCGGTATGTCGGCATTACCAAAACCAAACTTGTTCATCATCTTATCCATTGCCCAGTCTGCATTCCACTCATCGCCTTCTACAGGCACCAAACGGTAGCTAAGACCATCTTTACGTAGATACTTTCCAAAGCCTAATTCACCAAAAGAAGACGTGAAGTAAATAGGGCGTTTCCAATGGTTTGCTGCAATGATTGTAAGAACAGCAACATCATTTTTAAAGATGCTATTCTTAGGAATATCAAATTTCAATTCATCTACCACATTGTCTTTTGCAGTGACAGTACCGTTTGCCAATACCACACTTTTATCTACTGGCACCCTTAGTTTATGTACAGGGAAAGTATTGATGAACTCACCCTCACCACGATTTTGAACCTTATCAGCATCGTCGCTACCAACATAATACCTCATGATAGAATCCAAATCGTAATACCTAGTATCAGGATAAGAAGTATTGGCTTGGAAAGGAATATAATCCCTCTTGCGCCCTTCTATCTGATCGGAGTTATAGATTACATCGATAGAATCACTCTGATTGATTTTATAACGCAACTGATTGATGTACCAATCAATACCCAACAAACTGTTATTGATTACCCTGATGTCTGGCCTGATGCCTTCCACCTCTTGTGCATACCACAGCGGGTAAGTATCGTTATCGCCAAAAGTGAATAGGATAGCATTGGGGGCGCAACTTTCTAAGTAGTCTTTAGCCAAATCCCTAGACAATGTTTTCTTGCTACGATCATGGTCGTCCCACTCTTGTTGTCCCATGATTACTGGCACTGCCAACAAACAACTTATAGTTGCCAAAGAAGCAGCAACGGTTTGAGAAACTTTAAGCTTGGCAATCCATTCCGACACCAACAATACACCCAATCCTATCCATATTGCATACACATAGAAACTACCCGCAAAAGCATAGTCCCGTTCACGAGGCTGGTAGCCTGCCTGATTCAGGTATAGGATGATGGCAAGCCCCGTAAAGAAGAAGAACAATAAGTTTACAAAACCATCATCGCCTCTCTTTTTGAATTGATAATATATACCAAGCAAGCCCAATATAAATGGAAGCCCAAATAATACATTGTGCGATTTATTAGTCTTCATGCTATCAGGCATAGCCGATTGGTCGCCAAAGAAAAGATTGTCTACGAAAGGAATACCAGAAACCCAGTTACCATCCCTTACGTTACCGATAAACATACCCTCTATGTCATTTTGTTTACCAACAAAGTTCCAGAAGAAATAACGCAAATACATCCAATAAACTTGGTATTGAACAAAGAATTTCACATTATCCCCTTGATCAGGCGTCCTGTCATAACTACCGTCCTTGTTCTTGTTGATGTCCAACATATAGGCGTAATAGTCAGCGTGGTTTTGGTCGTTGCTGGCATCCCAAACACGAGGCAAAATCATTTTGTCCTCTTGGGCATATAGATAATGCTGCTCTTTACCAACTTCTACATATTTGGTTCTTCCCTTTTGATATTTAGTAGCCCCAACTTTTAAATCTACTGGTTGAGCAGTAAACTTCTGACCGTACAACAAAGGAAAATCACCATATTGGTCACGACCCAAATAACCCACAAGGCTCAATGGATTGTCAACATTATACATATCAATCGCAGGGTCAGCATTACTACGAATCATAGTGGTAAGATAAGAACTATACCCAATCAACATAAATGCAAAACTCCACAAACCAAGACGGATATAAGCCAGTCCTTTTTTGTTGGCAATACGCAAACCATACCAAATACCTACTGCCATCAGGATGAATGCAAACGTGAAACCAGTGAAGAAAGGCAAGCCAAAACTGTTTACGAACATCCTGTCAAAGTATCCTGCAAAACCAATTGTATATTGAATCACACCTATCTGAACAACACCTACCAATACACAACCAATCAAAAAGAAAATGTAAGTACCACCGTAGTATTCTTTTTTAGTTTTGTTTATTGACTCAACCAAGAACAAAGCACCAATTGCCAAAATAGTTCCCAATATCATCAAGCCAGCTACAGTGGTATCAGCAGCTACACGGTCAGTCGCTTCGCTATTGGCGCCAATTAAAGCGAGTATAAACGCCAATATACCGCCACCTATTATTATCCTAAAGAACCACTTCCTTAGTAATTTATAATCAAAAGTGTCACGTCTCTTGTAATAATAAACCATCACCACGGCCGGGATAGTCAACAAACTCAATAAGTGTACACCAATAGAAAGTCCTATCAAGAAGAAAGTAGCTACAATCCATCTATCGGCACCCGGCTCATCAGCGTGTTGTTCCCATTTAAGAATTGCCCAGAAAGCAATCGCTGTAAAGAAAGAACTCATCGCATAAACCTCACCTTCCACAGCACTATACCAAAATGCGTCGCTAAAAGTATATGCCAATGCACCTACTGCACCTGCACCCATGATGCTCCAAATTTGAAAAGCATTGACGGTATCATTTACATTTACCTTAAGAATTCTACGAGCAAAGTGAGTGATGCTCCAGAATAGGAACAAAATACTAAATCCACTACCCAAAGCACTCAATGTATTTACTGCTTTAGCGGCAGTCATTGGGTTATTACCAAACAATAAGATGAAAATCCGTCCTAACAAAATAAACAGAGGGGCTCCCGGCGGGTGGGGTATCTGCACTTTAAAACAGCTACTCACAAACTCGCCACAATCCCAGAAGCTACCGCCGTACTCTGAGGTCAAAATATAAACGGTGCAAGCAATCAGACACACCGCCCATCCAACAATGTTGTTAACCTTACTAAATTTCATTTTCCTTTACTTTTTTAATGATAAGCGAGGGCAAACATAGCTTATTGAACGGAATAAGGAAATTTGCTTAGTAAATAGGTCGGTGTATAGTTTGCATAATAACAAAAAATGCAAATTATTTAACAATATTCTGTGGGTTGAAACATATAATCCGATTTTCCGTTTCCTTTGCTAATTGTGATTAAAATGATTTTAATGAAAAGAATGATTAATAAAATAGCTTATTTACTTCCGTTTGTTTTCTTGGTTGCGTGCAGGAATACCGACGTAAAACAGGAACCCACAAACAATACCACCACAAGCAATGAGCCGGCACAACTTGCTTTTACCATTACCAACCAATACCCTCACGATACTTCTACTTATACAGAAGGGTTGGAGTTTTATAACCATACATTGTACGAAAGCGGTGGGCAATACGGCATCAGCAAACTAGTAGCGGTAGATTTGAATACCGGCAAAGACATTAAGAAAATCCCTTTGGATAAGAAGTATTTTGGTGAAGGAATAACCATCATCAACAACAAAATTTATCAGATGACTTGGAAGGAGAAAACCTGCTTTGTTTATGATGTCAAGACGTTTGCCAAAATAAAAGAATTTACTTACGATGGCGAAGGCTGGGGAATGACCAACAATGGCAAGCAGATAATCATGAGCGATGGTAGCAACAACCTTTATTTCCGTGACCCAGAAACTTTTAAAGTGCTAAACATAGTTGGGGTTACAGATAATAATGGCCCCGTGGGCAATGTGAACGAGTTGGAATACATCAATGGATATATTTTGGCTAACATCTGGCAATCGGACATAATCATCAAAATAGACCCCGAAAGTGGAAAAGTTATTGGCAAAGCTGACTTCAGTGGAACAAAAGAAAAATACTTCCCAGAGGCATTGGACAAGGCGGAGGTTTTGAATGGAATAGCTTATGACAGCACCACTAAACGTCTTTTTATCACTGGGAAATATTGGCCTAAGATATTTGAAGTAAAGGGGTTGACGGATAAATAGATTGCGATTGCAAAAATTAGATTGGATTTAATTACCAACCAAAACACCCCATATAGCTTGTGTTTTAGCTTGTCAGACGTACTAATTGTTGCATTTCCTTCCCATTTTCAAATGTTAAAATCATTTTGCCTATTGCACTGGAAATTTTTTCCGGGGCAACGGAAAACATTTCCAGTGCAATAGAAAACATTTCCGGGGCAATGGAAAACTTTTCCAGTGCAACGGAAAACTTTTCTGGGGTTATGGGAATATTTTCCGGGGCTATGGAAAACATTCCCAGTATAATGGGAAACATTTCCGGGGCAATAGAAAACATTCCTATACCTATAGAAATTGTTTTCCATGTCTTCAAACGTACATTTATCAATAACCTCTAACTTGCCAATTAATATCAAATCCCTCTAATAAAAGTCCAATTAAGTACTATTGTTTTTCTGATTTATCCTACGTCATCCCTACACTAAAAGCCCAATGTTTAAACGAATAATCCCTTACCGAAAAGATTTTCTTACTTTCACAGCCCGAAAAGGATACCAATAGTGTCAAAAAAGTAACTGAGTAGTATCGAATTCGTCAAAAAACACACACAATGAAAGCAATAATTCCGGTAGCTGGTGCAGGTGCAAAGCTCCGACCCCATACTTACACACAGCCTAAAGCACTGATTCCTATTGCAGGAAAAACAATCCTTAGCTTCATAGTAGATCAGTTACATGAAGCAGGAATCAATGAATTTGTATTTATCGTAGGCTATCTCGGAGAGAAGATAAAAGAGTATGTGCTGAATACTTACCCCCATTTAACTACGCATTTTGTATTTCAAAATGAACGCCAAGGTACCGGACATGCCATAGAACTGACCAAGAACATAGTTGGCGATGACGAAGTATTTATTGCATTGGGCGATACCATTTGTGAATACGACATCAAAGAAGTGATGGATAGTCCTTATTCGATTTTGGGCGTTAAAAAAGTAGATGACCCAAGGAGTTTTGGCGTTGCCACAATCAATGATGAAGGATTTATCGAGCAACTGGTTGAGAAGCCTGCCATCCCTAAGAGCAATATGGCGTTGGTGGGGATATATAAAATAAAGGAAGGGATGTTGTTGTATGAATGTCTGCACGATTTATACCATCAACAATTGAAACCGAATAGCGATTATAACCTTACCGATGCGTTGGATTGCATGTTGAAGAAGGGTGTTAAAATGAGATCGTTCAAAGTGAAAAACTGGTTTGATTGTGGCAAAAAGGAGACATTGTTGGAAAGTAACTCGACGCTCTTGAAGAAATCTGGCGGCAATGTACCACTAGACCACACCTATAAAGATTGCATCATCATACACCCTGTGAGCATTGCCGATGGCTGCGAAATATCACACTCTATTATTGGTCCACACGTGGCAATAGGTGCACATACAACAATAAAACATTCAATAGTAAGGGACAGTATCATTGGTTCTTACACAAATTTGTTTGAAGTAGTGCTTGACAATTCACTCATTGGTAGCGATGCCTCCGTAAAAGGACTAAGCAGAAGTCTGAACATAGGCGACAATACGGAGATAGACTTTGGGTAATTTCAGTTATCAGTAAACAGTAAGCAGTGAACAGTAAAGAAATCTTCACTGATAACTGTTTACTGTTTACTGATAACTGTTCACTGTTTACTGATAACTGTTCACTGTTTACTGATAACTGTTCACTGTTTACTGATAACTGTTCACTGTTTACTGATAACTGTTCACTGTTTACTGTTTCCTCCACGCCCACTTCCACATTTCTTTCCAAGTTGGTTTCTTCCCGTACATCAATATGCCAACCCTATAAATCTTGGCACTGATCCACGTGGTGCATATAAAGCCAGCAATCAAAAGAATCATACTCAAGCCTAATTGCCAATACGGAACCGTATTCGGAACGCCAAATGGTAGGCGTGCCATCATTACCATCGGTGATGTAAGAGGAAATAAACTACCAAAGACGGCGAGTCCACTTGTGGGATTATTAATTGCATTTGTCATGATAACAATACCAAAAATGATAGGCATCGTGATAGGCAATGTAAGACTTTGTGCATCTTGTGGGTCTTCGTTCACGGCACTGCCCACTGCTGCAAACAAGGAAGAATATAATAAGTATCCCCCCAAGAAATAAAAGATAAAGCAACCAACAATCAATGGGATATTAATTTCTGAAAGACTGTTAAACACACTGTCCAACGCTCCGCTGCTTTTTGCAGTTTGTATTGCTTGAGTGGCACCATGATTCATTACACTGGTGGTTTCGCTCATTCCAGGAATAAACATTGGAAGTATAACCCTGAGGGTGATGGTCAGTGCAATCCAGATGATAAACTGAACCAATCCTACTGCACCAATACCCGTAATCTTACCCGCCATCAACTGAAAAGGCTTCACGCTACTAATGATTACTTCAGCTATTCGATTTGTTTTTTCTTCCATCACACCCCTCATTACCATCGTTCCATAAATGAAAAGGATTATGTAAATCATAAACCCAGACGCATACCCCACAATATAACTCACACCCACCTTTGTATCGTTTTCTTCTTTGCCTTCCGTAGTAGAAAACTTTATTTCATTACCTTTTTGAAGGCTATCCAACTGCGCTTTATCTATTTTTAATGATGATAAAAGCCGTTGATTTTCCAAAGCGTCGTTTATGCGCTTCTGTATTTGTTCCCTGTTCATCAACCCAACTGTTTTACCAGAAACAAACGAAATGGTATCGCCTTTAGAAAGTTTAAAGTCTTCAGGTACCCATACATAGCCATCAAATTGCTTTTGGGCAACTTTTTCTTTTAGCGAAGTCAGGTTTTCATCCTTTACGAATATAAAGTTTATATCCTCGCCACTGTTTATCTTCCCACCAAACACACTTGCATTGTCAGCGATGGCAATCTTGTAGTTGTCGGCAGTTTTTACGGAGAAATAAATAATTGCTCCATACAAACCAAAAATTAGTACGGGCAGCAGGATGGTGGTCAGTAAGAAAGTTCTTTTCTGTACCCTGCTAAGAAATTCGCGTTGTGCTATTATCCAAATCTTGTTCATATATTAAAGGTGAGTGGTGAGTAGTTAGTAATGAGTCCTAGTTTACTTTTTGAAAAGCCCTTGTTACAGATTTTGTCCCATCAACCAACTGAATGAAAATATCATTGAGAGAAGGAAGAATTTCATTGAATGATTCAATTTTGACACCTTGATTGATGAACCTAAGCAACACGTCGTTACTATTAAATCCTTCATTTATTTTCATTGTCAAAGTATTTGCCTTCTGGTCAATTACCTGGTAGGCAGTATCTTCGAAACTAGCAGGGATGCCCGCCAGTTTTATACTGAATTTATTCTCTTTAAACTGTTGTTTTACGTCAGCGACACTACCATCCAATATCTTTTGTCCAAGATTGACCAATACGATATGGTCGCATATTTCTTCCACTTGTTCCATACGGTGTGTACTAAAAATAACGGTGCTTCCCCTTTGTGCTAAGCCATAAATCTCATCTTTTATAAGGTTAGCATTCACGGGGTCAAGTCCACTAAAAGGTTCATCGAGTATTATCAATTTCGGTTCGTGCAAAACAGTTGTTACAAACTGTAGCTTTTGGCTCATCCCTTTGCTTAGGTCTTCCACTTTTTTGTTCCACCAGCTTTCCATTTCCAATCGCTTGAACCAGAACTTTATTTTCTCCATTGCATCAGCCTTGCTCAAGCCCTTTAGTTGCGCTAGGTAAACTGCCTGCTCCCCTATTTTCATTTTTTTATAAAGCCCCCGTTCTTCGGGCATATAACCAATCTTGATGATGTCGTTTGCTGGTTCAAAAGGACGACCATCAAAGGTGATGTTGCCGCTATCTGGGTAAAAGATACCCGTAATCATCCGCAGCAAGGTCGTTTTACCTGCACCGTTAGGGCCCAACAAACCGAAGATGCTGCCTTGCTCTATATCAAAACTGATGTCGTCAACTGCCTTTTGAGTGGCGTAGTACTTTTTTAGGTTGTGCAATTGTAGTATGGATGCCATAATTTATTTTGTGAATCGAATATAGGGAATGAAAATGGATGTGGACAGGTTTAGGGGAGAATTATTTTGATAAAAGCAATTAAGCTAAACATACAGTCAGTTTTAGTAAATTCAATTGCCATAGTATTAAAGCATACATTGCACGAAATTATATAACAATGAACGAAGAAAATGAGTCAACCAAATACCTTTTACGAGCAGTATTGCAAAAAAATTTCATGGTTACTGTGAATACGTTGGCAAAACACTTCACGGCAACTGGTGTATTGCCCCCAATGAGCGAACCATTTGTTACTGGAGGTGCAGCACTAATGAAAAGAGCAGAGGAGGAAGAAAATGAAGAATTTTTTGAAATGAACTATCCTGAATGTTTGTTTTTAATGGATATGATGAGCCGTATAGAGACTGTTTTTAATGTCACGATACCCACTTTTGACAAGAACCTAGAAAATATGACCGAAGAAGAAAGAGAAAACTATGAAATGTCATTGGACTTGGTTGAAATGATGGCTCAGGTGAAAGGGGAAATAATTGAAACTTTCCCATCAATAAACCAAATTTTTATAAACGCAGAGATATTGAGGAAGAAAGAAGCTGATGAGCGAAAAACAATGAACCTTGATAATAAAACGGTATTGAATGCAATATCTATGGCCGACCCGTTTCAAGGCAACTACTTCCAACTGCTCTTCAGTTTCTTCGAGGCTTTTATTATTCTTGGAGAATCTAGCTTTAGCGAGCGGGTGCGGGAAGCCGATTTCTATTGCATAAAAGACATAAACACGGTACGGGAAAGGATGAACAAAGCCATTGCAGACTCTTTAAAAAAGCCTAACTACTATCTCGAATTTACCACCGAAGATTTATTTGTACTTTTTATGGTAAACAATATCTACCAAAAGATATTTGCTTCTGATGCCGGCGATGCGGCAGATTATTATATGGAAAACACCAAGATACCGGGTGTAACTGCTACTGCCAAAGAGATACGAAGTTTTACTTTGCAATTGTCTGCCAAGTTGGAGATACTATTAGATAGAATTGGGGAAGGAAATCTGGACTTTGATGAGCTTGTAGAGCCGGTAATAGCTTTTGGGGTTTAGTGGAATTATAACCCCTATCGTTTGCCAGTTCGCCATCCTCTTCTCTTAATATGATTGAACAGCAAGTGCCTGACTGTTGCACTTATTGAATTACTTCGACTATCTTTTTTACAACCGCCGCAAGCACGGTAGTTTTTATTACACCTGCCTTTCGGATGATTATGTTTTTGTCTGCTGTAAAAATACGTGTAGGTCTTATGTAAGAATCTACTGGAAGTGAGCCGCTACTGAAATCTTGCTTGTTAAGGGGAATAGAATGGCTATCCCTTGTTTGTTGACTTGTAATCTGACATAATAAAATATCATCGCCGGGCAAATCGGCAAGAACAAGTGCAGGACGCTTTTTTGAGCCAGATAAATCAGAGAATGGAAATGGGATGACTACAACTTAGCCTTTTATAAATTTTGCCACGCTTTGTCTTCTTCTGGTGACAACCAATCTTTTGCCAATGATTTTTCGCTGGCAAAATAGGTCAATGGGTTGTCAAGAAGTTCATGTGTATCGATGGCTTCGTCTATGGGATATGCAATCACTTCTATTTGCTTACCCACAAAATTGGCGGGCAGTGTGATTGAAATATGTTGCTGTTCGGGCGTTACTATTGTCCTTATCATATCTGTGGATTGCTGTAAAGAATCTTACAAATCTACCATAATTAATTTATAATGATAATTATTTTGAATCCTCATCATTTGCAAGTACGCCATCCGCTTTGGTTAGGATGATTGAATAGCAAGACTATGACTGGTTAATTTTTTTCAAATAGAGCTTCGTTTGTGATTTATGCGCATCTTTACATTTAAAATTTTATAAAATGAATTTAAAGCATAGATTCCTTAATGAATTAGAAAATTTGGAACAAAATCAGTTTTTTTGTAATCAAAAAATATCCAAGGAAAATAGAATATTAATAATTGGAACATTCAATCCAAATGATGAAAGTTGCAAAAAAGAGAATCAAGCAATATGGTTTTATGGTAGAACTCAAAATTGGTTCTGGAAATATTTGCCTGCAGCATTAAACAAGGAGTCACTACTCAATGAAGCTGGTTTAGATTTAAATGCTTGTAAAGAGTTTTGCAAAGAAAATAAAATTGTAATTGTTGATTTATTGAAAGGAATCAATGATTGCGAACAATTAGACGGATTTAACGATGAAAAATTAAATGAAAGGATTTTAAGTGATATTCAAAATGCAGATGTATTTCGATTTGAAGATGCTTTTAGAGGTGTCACTTTTGAAAAAGTAATATATACTAGAAAGGGATGGAATTCTGTTGTCGATAAAAACATAGAAAAATTAATCAAGATTAAGAACCTTGTAAATGAACTATTGATTAAAAATCAAGTTATAAAAGATAGTTCTCAAATAAAATATTGCCCCGCACCTTGGCAAAAAAGACAATCCACCAAACAACAATGGATAGCAGCTATTAATGATTAAAAAACAAAAAGAATGATACAAGATTCCCAAACAAACTTTCTCTACCTAGCAGGTACATTACCTGATTTCTATGTTACTTTCTACAGGGCATTTGAGAAACTTCT
>Ga0164296_1001481_pt1 | contig 24882 bp, 24 predicted proteins | sample GEODES057metaG_FD_113533 | JGI IMG/M metagenome (GOLD analysis project Ga0164296, IMG submission 113533) | Dystrophic lake water microbial communities from Trout Bog Lake, Wisconsin, USA - GEODES057 metaG | ecosystem: Environmental > Aquatic > Freshwater > Lake | place: USA: Trout Bog Lake...
AACCGTGATTTTGATAAAGTGATAGAGATGGTGAAGGCGGTAAACGAATTGGATATGGAGGTTTGCTGTACCCTCGGTATGCTGACCGAATCGCAGGCACAACGCTTGGCCGATGCAGGTTTATATGCTTACAACCATAATTTGGATACTTCTGAAGAAGATTATAAACGCATTATCACCACCCGTACTTATGACGATCGTTTAAAGACTCTCGAACATGTGCGTAAAGCAAAAATAACCGTTTGCAGTGGGGGTATCATTGGCCTGGGGGAAACCGTGGAAGATCGTATCTCTATGCTGAAAACACTTTCAAATTTACCCAGACACCCTGAATCGGTACCGATCAACGCGCTGGTTCCGATTAAAGGTACACCGCTGGCAGATCAGGCCCGTCTGCCGATATGGGATATGGTGCGAATGATTGCAACTACCCGTATCATTATGCCTAAGACAGTAGTACGCCTTTCTGCCGGCAGAACAGAGATGACGACGGTAGAACAGGCTTTTTGTTTCATGGCGGGAGCCAACTCGATCTTCGCTGGCGACAAACTGTTGACTACACCTAATCCAGCTTTTGATACGGATATGGCGATGTTTGAATTGCTTGGCTTAAAACCAAGAGCAGCGTTTAAAAATGGTAAGCCAGGGCAGCATGAACATCTTCAGGAATATATTAACCTTGAAGCGAATTAAAGTACAATACTGTTCTGTTGGCGAAAGGTAATTCGATTGAGCTATTTTCTGCTCAACCTGAGCGCGATATAGTTATTAAACTTCAGCACCCATCAGCCAGCGCCATGCCCAGCGGGTGGCGGGGTTAAATCCTTTCCAGCTGTCAACAAACTTCATGATATCCTGTAAACAGCTTTGGGTAAACTTTTCCCTGTAGTTTTTTTTCGCTTGTTGATAAGCCAGTGCCGGGTTGGTTATACCGATCCGCTCATAAATTTCCTTTTTGACATACAGGGTCCGTAAAAAGTAGATATTGAATAGTACTACGTAGCTATAAACCGTCCTGCGTATAAATCCAGCTTTCGATGTGTACTTCATTAACATATCCTTCGTGAAAAGAATATGCCGTCCTTCTTCAATTTGATGCAGTTCAAATACCTTACGGAGCAAGCTGTAGGTTTGCGGGTCTTTCCGTGCATAGTTTCCATACCGATCTGATACCATCTCGATAGATAGACTGCCCATAAAAAGGCAATCGACTGGCAGTAGTCTGGTGGTGATATTCCCGATCAGCCGATGACTTCGGCTGATCCTGATCGGCTTTCCACCAAGTTTTAGAATAGATTGGGTAAACATCTCCTGGTGCTGGAACTCTTCGATCAATTCGCGTAAAAGGAATTGGTATTCCAGGTTATCAGGCGAAAGATCCATGATGTATTTATTCATGAACAGGCAAAATAAACCTTCACCCCAGGCATAAGAGTACATCACTTGCACTACTTCGTGCCGTCCTAATTCAAGTTTTTGCTGTTGGTTTAGCGTTTCATAGATCGTTGTGCCTTCGAGTGAGTTTAAATGTTCGGGCAAGAAATACTCGTTTGCTTCTAATTTATTACCCCAGGGCACATAGGTTTCAGGTAGCAAAGGGCGTTCCCTGCTGATCCTGATCAAACGTATAAGTTCTTCTGCTTCCATTAAATTCCGCGAATATCATTTTAAAGTAAAAACCAGTATTAAGCAAACCAAGACAACAACTTTACCCGTTATATAGTCGTGATAAGGTTTAGGTTGGTTTCGGTGTAAAAGCCGAAACGTGCCCCTGCTGCCAGGCAGGGGTTTTTTTTTATAAATATCGGGAAAAAATGATCAGAGAATTGCTAGCCGAGTAAATATTTGACTAAGCGATAAACAGCGTAAACAACAATAGGAGCAGCGATGATATCAATGGTATAATGCGCATGCTGCACGATCAATAAACATGCTACGGTCAAAGTTGCAATTGAAGCCAGGATCTTGTCTTTTTTTGTTTCAAGGCAAAGGATGCTGAGAAAAAGCACCGAAGTGTGGCCCGAAAAGAAAAGGTCTTTTGTAATGGTATTCTCGCCGTAAAAAATGCCTGTTATCGGATCTTTTAAAATGACGATGCCGGTTGGAGGGTCAAGCGGTATCAGTGATATCGTAAGCAGCCTTAACATACAAACAAAAAGGAAAGTCCATACATAAGTGATATAAATAGATGGCTTTTCAATCCCTTTCCAAAGTGTATATAAACCCCAGCCCCATAGTACCGTAAATATACCCCATGATACGTTGTGTGGGGTTACTGATGCGAGCACCCAATCGTTGATGACCGGTCCGGATCTTTTTTGGATGATATTAAAAAAAGTTGGCAACATGCATGACACTATGGTCATCAACAAGGTGCCAACAATGATCTGGGCCCTCTGAAGCGACGAGCTCCATGTTTGTTTCCAATTATTTTTAAATGCTATTGTAAAAGTTCTTGGCACGCTGTTATATATAAATTATCGGGTGGCAAAATTAACAAAGTAAATTGAATGTTAAGTTTTCTTTAAGATAAAAAATATTATTTGAAATGAAATAAAACTGTAGAGATTCTGGATAAGGATTAGTTTCATTTTATAATATATTGTAAATCAGCAAATTATAAATAAAAGATTTAGGTGGGAATTGATGTTCGCGCCATTTGAATTGCCAAACTTGTTCAAATCCGATCCTGTTCTTGCCGGAAAGCGCTAAATCGTGAGATTGCAGAGACATAAAAAGGTATAAAAAATAACGGCCGGCAGCCTATTCACAAAAGTGTATAAGGGTTTCCGGAGTAAATTGTTTGGGAAATTTTAGTAGTCCAGTTCGCGGCAATCAAAGCCTGCGTTTTGCAAAAGCGCCTCGATAAAGACGGTGTTTAATCCGTTTGACTCGATCCGTAATACCTTGTCTCGATCCTCCAAATCGAAATTCCATTGGATGATCGCCGGAATAGAAGTTAGCAGGGAACTTACCCTGCTAACTTTTCTTTTATTGCTCACATTAGTTTTAAAAACCAATACTTCCATTTCAGGTTGATTTTCGTTAATAGTTAAATTGATTAAACGGCTATTTATGCGTTTGGTTTTGGGTTCTCTTCGGTCGGTTTAGATTCAGTGCCGGCGGTTTGTTCCCAATATTGCTGGCGGTAACGGCCACCCCATTTGCCGCAACGTTCGCGCATTTGTTCGCGGAAGCGTTGTTGTTCCTCCGGGCTCATATTTTTAAAACGTTCCATTTTATGACGCATCCAGGGAGCACCTCCTCGACCACCTTTGGCGCCGAATCCAAATAATATTTTACTTAGTAATAATAAGCCGGCGGCTTGCCAGAAAGTGATCACACCAAGGTGGAAAATATCAGGTATCAGCGCGTTCCACAGCAACATTACGATGTAGCTGAATAAGGCAAGGCCACCGATCACCAAAAAAGGTATAAATATTATTTTTTTTCTGAAACCAGTCCGATAACGGAAAGCCTGGTCCCCAAATTCTGTATTTTTCATTTTTCTAATTTTTAATAGTCTGTTAACTCTTCATACAATTGTTTTAGCCTTTTGCGCAGGTGAAGAACGGCATAACGCTTCCTCGAGACCAGTGTTTGCACGTTTTCGCCAGTGCGCCCGGCTATTTCATTAAAAGGAATTCCATCAAGTTCCTGCCAGATAAATACATCCCGCTGTTCCTGCGGCAGTTCATCCAGGGCAAGAAATAATTGTTCCCAAAACAGATTCCGGATATATGCTGTTTCTGGCGTAGTACCTTCGGTCAGCATTATTTCTCTAAAATCCGGTCCATCGTCGTCCTCACCGTCTCCACCCGAACCCAGATCGAGCAATTCTTCTGTTTTTTTTCTGCTCTTATCGATGATCTTGTTTCTCGCCACCCGGTATAGCCAGGCTCCGGTTTCTTCAATCGGTTCGGCATTGACAACGGCACTTAGCTGGTACCAAACATCCTGCAGGATGTCTTCGGCATCGGCATCGCTTTTTACCCGCTTACGGATAAAGCCCAGCAATCCCTTACCATACGATTTGATAGCCTGTATGATATGATTTTGCTTTTCTTGTGGCATTGTTGCGATGATCAATGTTTTATCTCCTTTAAAGGTAGAGACGAACCAGGTGAGAAAACATTTTAAAAAAAATAAAAATTCTCGAATACCTGCCTCTTGTTAAAAATACCAGCCATTTTGATTTAAATTTGAGAAAGTTGTTTCAAGCTCAAATCAATATTCATTTTTATGAATTGCTACAAAAAGTTCAGTATCCTATTATTGCTTTTGGCTCCTTTGTTTTTTCAGGCAAATGCTCAAACTGAAAGCAATAACAATTCAGCCAGCGCGGCCATTATCGCCGCCATGAACAATTCGGCAAAGGATTGGAATAAGGGCGACCTGGATAATTTCATGAAAATGTACACCGATTCGTCGACGATGATGTACCCAACTGGCCCCGTGGGTTTGAGCAGTATAAGGCAGTTGTACGAAACCAAATATTTTAACGGTAAGATGCCTAAACAACAACTTTCCTACAGCAATATGCAGATAACGTTGCTTGGTAAACGTTATGCCTTACTTACCGGCAAATTCACTTTGTCGGGCAATGGTCTGCCGGAACGATCTGGTGTATACTCGCTGGTGATGGTATTAGGCAAAGATGGCTGGAAAATATTGCACGATCATTCAGGATAATATGAACGATAACAACAAACCGGTATTTATTCCAATGCTCTACCTCAAAAATGATGAGGGAGTAGCTGCATTAGCATTTTATGCGAGTGCTTTTGGCGCAACAGTTTACAGAAGTTTCAGTAATGATGATGGTAGTATTCACATCGCTGAACTTGAAATAGAAGGTTCGGCGTTTCGTTTTCATGAAGAAAAGCCCTCGGCTAATGAAATGAGCCCTGGCTCCGCAGGTGCAACTACCTGTGGCATACACCTTCGCATTGCCGACCCCGACGCGCTGATGTTACGAGCAATAGCTGCCGGCGCAACCGAGATTTCACCGATGCAGGATTTTTTCTATGGTTACCGTCATGGCGAGTTATTAGATCCATTCGGTCATCGATGGACGCTCGAGAAAGTGATCTGACGATCAGTTTCTCATATTGATATACTGCAGCGGCTGCCCGAAATCTTCTTTCCGGCATAAAGCAATTACGGCCTGCAGGTCGTCGATTTTTTTGGCCTGTACCCGCACCTGTTCGTCCATAATGGAGGCTTGAACCTTTAAACCGCTATCTTTTATCTTTTTTACAACTTTGGAAGCTGTCGGTTTATCCAGCCCTTCCTTGATCTTGATCTCTTTACGGATCATATTGCCCGAAGCATACTGTTCCTTGCCATCGTCCAATACTGAGGGGTCGATATTTTGTTTTACCATCCTGCTGATGATGGCATCTTTAATGGCCTTCAAACGCATGTCGTTTTCAGTTACGATCGTTATCAGGTTACTTTTTTTATCAAGTTCGATGGTGCTTTTTGAGTCGTGGAAATCGAAACGGTTCAATATTTCTTTTTTTGCGGTATTGATGGCATTGTCTAATGTTTGCCCATCTATTTTACTTACGATATCAAATGTTGGCATAATGCGGTGGTTTATAGTGTAAACATAAGGATTATAGTTAATTGGTGGTTGGTTGACTTGTGATTAGTTGATTAGGTTGGATTAGGTTGAGTTAGTTGATTAGGTTGGATTAAGTTGAGTTAGTTGATTAAGTTAAGTAGTTTATCGCTTAAACCATTCAATCTAATTAACCCATTCTAACCTAATTAACCCATTCCAACCAAATCAACCCAATCTAACCAAATCAACCCATTCCAACCTAATCAACTTATTCAACTAGTAAAACCATCCCCAAAGCCAACGAGACAACTACTTCAACCAACAAAAGCGGTACAACAATAGCCAACTAAAAAAAAGCACTAATTAACGCTTACTTAATATTATCTTAACAAATAAATAGGCAGTTTTGTAACTAGTGCCTAATAAGGCCATTATATATGGATGTTAAAAAGATTCCTCTAATTAATCGCGAAATCAGTTGGTTATATTTTAATGAAAGGGTTTTGCATGAAGCATCAGATCCTACAGTCCCCTTAATAGAACGGGTTCGTTTCCTTGCCATTTTCTCATCAAATCTGGATGAGTTTTACCGGGTTCGGGTAGCTACTATGAGCCGTCTTGCCAACCTTAATGAGAAGGCAAAGGAAGTGTTGGGTTACAATCCAAAAAAGATTCTGAGCCAGATAAAAAATATTGTGATCAGGCAGGAGCGCAAGTTTAACAACCTTTACGAGAATATTATCATCAAGCAACTAGCCGAGGAAAAAATATTCATACTTAACGACAAACAGCTTAACGTTACGCGCGGTGCGTTTGTAAAAAATTATTTCCGTGAGCGGGTATTGGCGACATTGGTGCCGATCATGCTCGACGAAGCGCAGCCATTCCCGGAACTGCGCGACCGGGGACTTTATTTTTTTGTAAAGCTTACCAAAAATCAAAAATCGCGCTATGCCTTGATAGAGATCAGGGATAGTTTATCGCGGTTTTTGGTATTGCCAGAAACCAATAAACTTAAATTTATTATCCTGGTCGACGATATTATCCGCTATTCGCTGGAAGATATCTTCTTTATTTTTGATCATGACAATATCGAAGCCTATTCGATCCAGCTCACCCGTGATGCTGAACTTGATCTGGATAAGGTAGTTAGTGATAAATTCATTGATGCCCTGTCAAAAAGCCTCCAGAAGCGGAAAAAAGGCCGTCCGATGCGCTTACTTTACGATAGTGAAATGCCTATAGAAATGGTTAATTACCTGGTAAAACGCATGGGTCTTCATGCCGAAAATCTAATTCCGGGTAACCGTTATCTAAATTTCAAAAATTTCATTTCGTTCCCGAATGTGGGCAGGCCCGAACTGGAGTATCCTTCTTATCCACCAATGCCTTTGCCCGGATTGTCATTTGGCAAAAGTTTGATCAGCATGATCGCAATAAAAGATTATATGGTTAGCACACCTTATCAATCTTATGATTATGTGATCCATTTTCTGAGGGAAGCTGCAATAGACCCTAAAGTAAAAGAAATTTGCATTGCGCTTTACCGCCTTGCCGACCATTCGCACGTGATACATGCTTTGATCAACGCCGCTAAGAATGGGAAAGTTGTGAACTGCCTTGTTGAATTGCGTGCCCGTTTTGATGAAGAAAGCAATATCACCTATAGTAGCAGGTTGCAGGAGGGTGGAGTTAACGTTTTGTATGGTGTCCCTAACTATAAAGTCCATTCGAAAATTTGCCTGGTAACCCGAACAGAAAAGGGAAAAGCAGTTAATTATGCCTGCTTATCAACTGGTAATTTTAACGAAAAGACTGCCAAGATATACGCCGATCATACCCTGTTTACATCTAATAAAAAGATTACTGACGATCTGGTTGTCGTTTTTAAGGCACTTAAACAAAATACCCTGGCCAAAGGGCTCAAAAATCTGATCGTTTCGCCAATAGATTCACGACCGGCTATTTATAAATTGATAGACAATGAGATCAAAAACGCAGCGGCAGGAAAGCCAGCTTACATGATCTTAAAAATGAACAGTGTAGCAGATGAACAACTGATCACTAAACTTTACGAGGCAAGTACTGCCGGCGTCAAAATAAAAATGATCGTCAGAGGAATGTGCTGCCTCGTTCCTGGGGTTAAAGGATTTAGTGAGAATATTGAAGTGATCAGTATTGTAGATAAATATTTGGAGCATTCAAGGGTACATATTTATTGCAATGGTGGCGACGAGTTGATCTACCTTACTTCGGCTGATTTCATGACCCGGAATATTGACAATAGGGTTGAAGTTGGCTTCCCGATATATGATCCCGAAATTAAAAAAGAGATCAGAGATATCATTAATATTCAATTGGAAGACAATACCAAGGCGCGTGAGATCAATAGTCAGAACAACAACAAATACCACAAAACCGGGAGCAATGTGCCCAGCCGCGCGCAAATAGACATATACAACTACCTGAAATATAAAAGCTGATATAAATTGAGATACGCTGCGATCGACATAGGTTCGAATGCTATAAGATTGCTTATAGCTGATATAATTGAAAATAACGGTTCAATTTCGTTTAAAAAGAATACGCTAGTGCGGGTACCCCTGCGCCTGGGCGATGATGCATTTATCCAACAAAATCTATCTGAAAAAAAAGCGGCCGACCTGGTGAAAACCATGCAGGCTTTCAGAAACCTGATGGATGTTTATAAAGTTACCGATTACATGGCGTTTGCAACCTCGGCTATGCGTGAGGCTAAGAATGGTATGGAGGTGGTGCAAACTATTAAAGACACGGCGTCCATCGACCTGGAGATCATTAATGGACAAAAGGAAGCGCGCATCATTTATTCAAATCACTCGGAAGAGAGCATCGATAAAAGCAAAAATTACTTATACATCGATGTTGGTGGAGGCAGTACCGAATTATCGTTATTCTCAAATGGGAAATTGCTGGCATCGCATTCATTTAATATCGGCACCATCCGTATCCTCGACAACCAGGATAAAGACGAAACCTGGCAGGATATGCGCGATTTTGTAAGAGACAATACCAAAATGTTTAAAAGCGTAAGTGGTATTGGAACGGGCGGCAACATCAATAAGCTTTACAAGATGTCGGAAGAGAAAAATGGCGCACCGCTGAGTTTTCTCAAGTTAAGGTCGTTATACAATTATTTGAACTCTTTTTCGCTCAAAGATCGCATCAATGTACTGGGCATAAACCAGGACCGTGCCGACGTGATCATACCGGCATGTGAGATTTTTTTATCGGTAATGAAATGGGCCAATATCAAGAATATTTATGTGCCCAGTGTAGGTTTGGTAGACGGTATCATTCAGCTACTTATCGAAAAAAACCTGCTTCAAAACGATTAAAAAATTATTAAAATTTTGTTTAGGAATTAGAAAAGTATCTCTACATTTGCTATGCCCTCTCACAGGGCATGTTTTTCATAGGTAGATGTAGGGTCGAGTACTTGTTATTCGGCCCTTTTTTGTGCCCTTAACTTTAATGTCTACCTTTGCCGGGCAAATGAAAAGAAAGATCGTTATTGCCGTTACCGGGGCTAGTGGAGCAATATATGCCAAATTATTGCTGGAGAAATTACTGCTGCTGCATGCACAGATCGGAGACCTGGCGGTTGTTATGTCAGATAATGCAAAACAGGTTTGGGAATACGAGTTAGGAAACCGGGATTTTGAAAAATTGCCTGTTAAATTCTACGCAAAAACAGATTTTATGGCGCCCTTTGCCTCTGGCTCGGCCCGTTTCGATACCATGGTTATCATTCCCTGTTCGATGGGAACGCTAGGCCGCATAGCCAGCGGAGTATCTGACGATCTGGTTACCCGTGCCGCCGACGTTATACTTAAGGAACGACGCCGATTAATTCTGGTTGCCCGGGATACCCCTTTCAATCTGATCCACATCCGCAATATGGCGACCGTAACCGAAGCCGGCGGAATTATTTGCCCGGCAGTGCCTTCCTTCTACAGCCAGCCAAAAACTATCGAAGATGTTGCCATGACCGTCGTCAATCGGGTGATCGACCTGATAGGGCTTGAAAATGATAGTTATCGCTGGAGTGAGTCATTGGGCATTGGTCATTAGTCATTGGTCATTAGTCATTGGGCATTGGTCATTAGTCATTGGTAATTAGTCATTGGTAATTAGTCATTTGTCATTAGTCTTTCGTCATTTGTCATAACTTTAAGGCATCAACGAAATCACCTAAATTAAACGAATCAGCGGTTCAGACAATTAGACCGATTGTTTATCTAAAGAATAAACAATTACCACCTTACCACAATAAAACAATCCAACAATAAAGCAAAAACCCTAACTTTGCGTCCTGAGAATGAACAAGAAAGTTGCATTTTATACACTGGGGTGTAAACTAAATTATTCGGAAACCTCGACGATCGGCCGGCTTTTTCAGAAAGCGGGCTTTGATACCGTCGATTTTACTGATACTCCTGATGTTTTCGTCATCAATACCTGTTCAGTAACCGAACATGCCGACAAAAAATGCAGAAAGGTTGTAAAAGAAGCACTTAAAATTTCGCCTGCGGCCTATGTGACCATTGTGGGATGTTATGCCCAGCTTAAGCCGCAGGAAATTGCCGAAATACCCGGTGTCGATATGGTTTTGGGTGCAGCCGAGAAGTTTCTGATCGTGGATCATATCCAGGATCTGACCAAAAGCCCGAAGGCGCTGGTTTATAATCAGCCTGTTTCGGAAGTCAATCAATTTGTGTCTTCCTATTCATTTGGCGATCGTACACGTACTTTTTTAAAAGTTCAGGATGGTTGCGATTATTCTTGTACTTTTTGCACCATTCCCCTGGCACGCGGGGCCAGCAGGAGCGATACGATCGAACATGTTATAGAGCAGGCGAAAGAAATTGTAGCATCTGGCATTAAAGAAATTGTTCTTACTGGTGTTAATCTGGGCGATTTTGGTATCCGGGATGGCAAAAGGGAGGATCGGTTTTTCGACCTGGTACAGGCGCTGGATAAAGTGGAAGGGCTTGAACGTATTCGTATTTCTTCTATCGAACCTAACCTGCTTTCGGATGAGGTGATCGAATTTGTAGCCGGATCAAGACGCTTTGTTCCTCACTTTCATATCCCTTTACAGTCAGGCTCAAACAAAATACTGGGATTAATGCGCAGGCGATATAAGCGCGAGCTTTATGCCGATCGCGTTGCCAAAATAAAGCAATTGATGCCCGATTGCTGTATCGGTGTCGATGTAATTGTTGGGTTTCCGGGAGAGAGCAGGGAAGACTTTTTAGATACCTATAACTTCCTGAACGAACTGGATATTTCCTACCTGCATGTGTTTACCTATTCGGAACGAGAAAATACGCCAGCTGCTGAGATGCCTGGCTCGGTACCCGGTTCAGCGCGTGCAGACAGAAGCAAAATGTTGCACATCCTTTCAGAAAAAAAACGGCGTGGATTTTACGATTCTCAGCTGAATAAAGCCGCTGAAGTACTGTTTGAAGCGGATATCAAAGACGGATATATGCATGGTTTTACCCGTAATTATGTTAAAGTGAGAGCCAAATATGATCCGGTATTGGTAAATGAAATGAAAAAAGTTCAACTCACCAATATTTCGCCTGAGGGCGACGTTGATATAACCGAAGCAGAAGAAATTTTGGTTCATTAATTTTAAGAAATCCCAGCAAAAACACCCGATGTTTCCTACGCTAAGCTCACTCATCCAATATTTCACAGGCTGGAATATACCTCTTCCCATCAATTCATTCGGGCTTTTCGTTGCCTTTGCATTTTTCGCAGGCTATTGGGCCTTTAACGAAGAGTTTAAAAGAAAAGAAAAGCTGGGTGTCATTCATTCGTTCCAAAAAACTATCATAATTGGTCAGCCTGCATCTATCGATGAAATTGTGCTCAATGGTATGTTCGGTTTTATACTTGGATACAAGTTGGTTGATATGGCGCTTCGTTACCAGGAACTGATCAACGATACACAAACATTTTTACTTTCATGGCGGGGAAACTGGGCGGGAGGTATAATTGGTGCCGGGCTGTTCGCCTATTGGGCCTATTACGAAAAGAAAAAAGTACAACTACCAGAGCCTAAAGAACAGGAAATTACGGTACACCCCTATGAATTAATGGGTAACATCCTGCTTTGGGCGGCAATTGCCGGTTTTATTGGCGCAAAGGTCTTTAACGCCCTCGAAAATTGGGACGATTTCATGAAAGATCCGGTAGGTATGCTGATTGGCTTTGCCGGATTAACGTTTTATGGCGGTTTGATATGCGGTGGTGCGGCAGTACTTTATTACGCCAACAAACATGGAATAAAGCCATTGACCATGCTGGATATTGGTGCCCCCGGCATGATGTTAGCATACGCTGTTGGCCGGATAGGTTGCCAGATGGCCGGCGATGGTGATTGGGGTATAGTGAATTTGCACCCTAAGCCTCACTGGCTTAGCTGGCTGCCTGATTGGATGTGGAGCTTCAACTACCCGCACAATGTAAACGGCGAAGGCGTGCCGATACCCGGTTGCCCCGGTTTTAAATATTGTAACGAACTATTACAGCCAGTTTATCCTACACCGTTTTATGAAACTGTAGTTTGTTTGATACTGTTTTTTATCATTTGGAAGATTCGCCCTAAAGTGAAATTACCGGGTGTGCTTTTTGGTATTTACATGATATTTGCCGGTGTTGAACGTTTCTTCATTGAGTTGATACGTGTCAATACCAAATACCACGTAGCTGGTATCCCATTTACACAGGCCGAACTAATATCGGTATTGCTGGTAATTGGTGGTGCCGTACTGATCGCTCCGGCATTGCGCTCCAACAAAAATATTCCGGCTAATGGATGATAGATCATTTACCGCAAAGTTGGCGGGCAACGAAGTGATACGCTTTGTTTTTTCGGCCGGAACCGCATTCCTGGTGGACGTAGCGGCCTTTTATATCCTGAATCATTATTTACTTGATCGGAAATCATATCTATTTGGTTCATTTTCCTTCAGCAATTATACTTTGTGTTTGGCCATCTCATTTTTTCTGGGTGTGGTGGTCAATTTTTTTATAACCCGGTATTTGGTATTCTACCAATCGCAAACGCATCCTTCAAAACAATTCATACGTTTTGCGTCGGTTGCCATAGTAGGGTATTTTGCCAACCTGGCTGTTATAAGGTTTTTGATCGAGAAGCTGCATTTAAATCCGGATATTTCTCGCATTACAGCCGCATTGAGTTTGTTTTTTGCCAGTTTTTTTATCCATAAACTGTTTTCTTTCAGTTTATCTTTACGTCATCATGAATCTGGAACTTCTAACCGAACAGGTAGTCGAAATTTCTAAAGAGGCCGGCGAATTTATCCGACGCGAACGGCTAAATTTCGATCCTGCCAAAATTGAATATAAAGGGCTAAACGACCTGGTTTCTTATGTAGATAAAGGTGCCGAGCGACTCATTGTATCCGGCCTTGAAAAAATATTACCTGAAAGCGGTTTTATCACCGAGGAAAAAACGACCACCAAACGGGGTGAACGTTTTAACTGGATCATCGATCCATTGGATGGTACTACCAATTTTATTCATGGGGTGCCTACGTATTCAGTGAGTATTGCTTTGCAGGAATACGACGAATTGGTTGCAGGGGTAGTGTACGAGATCAACCTCGATGAGTGTTTTTATGCCAGCATTGAGACTCCTGCTTACCTTAATGGGAACGAGATCAAAGTAAGTCATATACCTACCCTGGCGGGCAGCCTGGTAGCAACCGGTTTCCCTTACTATGATTTCGAAAAACAGGCAGCCTATATCGAATTATTTACTGAACTGATGCGCAGCTGCCATGGTTTGCGCCGCTTAGGCTCAGCGGCAGTCGACCTGGCATACACCGCTTGCGGGCGTTTCGAAGCATTTTATGAGTATAACCTCAATGCCTGGGATATTGCCGCAGGCGTAGTTATCGTGAAACAAGCGGGGGGCGATGTTGTTAATTTTAAGGGTGAGAACGAAGTGATCAATTCACGTCAATTGCTAGCCACCAACGGTAAGATCACACAGGAAATGCTTACGATGATCCAGAAATACTTTTAAGGAATTACCGGCCAGAATCGGCGCGGTAAAAAATTACAGCGCCTCTGATACCACTTCTGTCACTTCAGGAACCATTCTTTTCAAAAGAGCTTCAATCCCTGCTTTCAAAGTAACCGTACTGGAAGGACATCCGCTGCAAGAGCCGCGCAATTCAACGGTTACCACACCCTCGGTAAATGATTTATAGGCAATGGCACCACCGTCCTGCTCAACAGCCGGGCGAACATAATCTTCCAGTATTTGCTGAATTTTGATCTCGGCGTCCGTTCCTTCAAATACTACATCAGCTTTTTCCTCTACCTGGGCCTTTAATTCAGATTCAACGGCACCTTTAACAAATTCTTTCAATATTGGCTCAACGTCATTCCACTCAGTTCCTTCAGTTTTTGTAACCGTAACGAAATTGCTGGCGAAAAACACCCCGTTAACAAATGAAAATTTATATAACTCTTTGGCGAAAGGTGAACTTTCGGCACTTTCTTTAGTCGGATAATCAACACTACCATTGATCAGCAACTTGTTCACAATGAACTTCATGGTTGCAGGGTTGGGTGTCGATTCAGTATATACGTTGATATTCATCTGGCGCTAATTAAATTTAAAAGACAAAGTTATACAGCTTTTTGACTTTACAGCAGTACGCCATCAGTTTTGACGGGCTTGTGACGTTTTGGGCATTTACTGCGCGTCATTGGGCATTTGTCATTTGTCATTTGTCATTTGTCATTTGTCATTCGTCATTCGTCATTCGTCATTTGTCATTGGTCATTGGTCATTTGTCCTTTGTAAAAGCGACAGCCAAATCTGTGCAATCATCAAAATCACTCTAAATCTGTGATTCTAAAAAAAAGCGTCATTTGTCCTTTGTAAAAGCGACAGTCAAATCTGTGCAATCATCAAAATCACTCTAAATCTGTGATTCTAAAAAAAAAGCGTCATTGGTCATTAGCATAATGGACAGTCAAATCTGTGCAATCATCAAAATCACCCTAAATCTGTGACCTAAATACCGGTATAATTATACGGGCTAACCTGCCTGATCTCGGCTTTAACTGCATCACTCACGGCCAGCGTCTCCACAAATTCAGAGATCGTTTGGGTATTGATGGTCGCGTTGGTGCGGGTTAATTCTTTAAGGGCCTCGTAGGGGTTTGGATAGCCTTCGCGGCGTAGTATCGTTTGTATCGCTTCGGCAACTACGGCCCAATTGGCTTCAAGGTGAGCAGTGATCACCGGTTCGTTCAATAACAGTTTGCTCAAGCCTTTCAGGGTCGATTTGATCGCGATCAAACTATGCGCTATCGGCACACCAATGTTGCGCAGTACAGTAGAGTCTGTCAGGTCGCGCTGTAAACGTGACACCGGCAATTTGGCGGCTAAATGCTCAAACAAAGCATTGGCGATACCCAGATTACCTTCAGAATTCTCAAAATCGATTGGGTTTACTTTGTGCGGCATGGCCGATGAACCTACTTCGCCAGCTTTGATCTTTTGTTTGAAGTAGTTCATTGAAATATAGGTCCAGATATCCCTGTCGAGGTCGATCAGGATGGTATTGACGCGTTTCAAAGCATCACATTGTGCCGCAAAATTATCGTAGTGTTCGATCTGCGTGGTAAATTGCGAACGGCTCAGTCCCAGGATATCATTTACAAAATGATTACCGAATTGTTTCCAGTCAATACCAGGATAAGCCACATGATGTGCGTTAAAATTACCAGTGGCCCCGCCAAATTTTGCGGAATAGGGTATTTGCTTCAGCAAATTAAGCTGACCGTCCAGCCGCTCTACAAAAACCTGTATCTCTTTACCCAAGCGTGTAGGCGAAGCCGGTTGCCCGTGAGTGTGTGCCAGCATGGGCAGATCAGCCCATTCAGCGGCATAGGCTTTTAGCTGATCCAAAAGTTCGTTTACAGCAGGCAGGTAAGTTTCGTTGATCGCCAGTTTAAAGGTATAGGGGATAGTGGTATTATTGATATCCTGCGAGGTTAAACCAAAATGGATAAACTCCTTGTATTTTTCCAGACCCAGTTTGTCAAATTCTTTCTTAATAAAATATTCTACGGCTTTAACATCGTGGTTGGTGATCTTCTCAATATCCTTGATGCTTTGTGCGTCGTCTTCCGAAAAATTTTGATAAATGGCGCGTAACTTTCCTGATACATGATGGTCAAAATCTTGCAACTGGGGCAAAGGGAATTCGTAAAGCGCGATAAAATATTCTATCTCCACGAAAACACGGTATTTGATCAGTGCATATTCCGAAAAGTAATCGGCAAGTTTTGCGGTAGCATTTCGGTAGCGACCATCTATAGGGGATATTGCTGAGAGTGGGGAAAGCGACATATATCAATTTTGTGCAAAGGTAACAAATCGTTGCGGCATTGAAATAGGGTGGGGTCTTTGACATGGATTTGTCATTAAATTACCATATCCCAATGGAAACTATAAATTCAAAAAATGTTTCCATAGTTTTGAATCGTTATGTCAAATAGTCAAATAGAGCGGATAATTTCAGGTGGCGAGGATCTCTTTTTACGAAGTGGCATCAAAAGCGTAACGATGGACGATATCGCAAAACACCTGGGTATGTCCAAGAAAACGATCTACCAATTCTTTAAGGATAAAAACGAACTGGTGATGGCCCTGCTGAAAAAGAAATTGAAAGAGGACGAAGAGAACATGGCGGCTATCATCAATAATTCGACCAACGTGATCGAAGAAATGATCGTGATGATGAAATGCCATGAAGAATTGTTTTCCAGGATCAACCCGGCGGTGATACATGACCTTCAGAAATATCATCCTGAAGCATGGAAGCAGTTCCAGCGTTTTAAGGCCGAAGTGGTGATCAAAAAAATGGGCGATCTGTTGGTCAAAGGTATCAAACAAGGCTATGTAAGACCCGAGATCGATGTTAAAGTAATAGCAAAAATGCATGTAAACCAGATCGAGATGGGTTTCGATCCCAGCATATTCCCGGTGACGGAATTCAATATCTGGCGGGTGCAAAAGCAGTTTCTGGAGCATTTTGCCTATGGAATATGTACGCTAAAAGGGTATAAACTACTTAGCCAGCATAAGAATATCTATGAAGAAACAATAACATAATACTGGTGACATAGGGCTGTCACAACATATTTAAATTTTTGTCAAAAAAAGCAAACAACAACTCAACATATAATATGAAACGTTTATTGATCATACTACTACTCACTTCAATTGGCCTGGGGAGCTATGCACAACAGGCTGGTCCCGTCACGGTGCATAATTTTTCGCTGCAGGATTGTATCAATTATGCCTATGAACATCAGGATTCGGTAAAAAATTCAATCCTTGACGTTAAAAGCGCTGAATATAAAATAAAAGAAACAATAGGTTCGGGTTTACCCCAAATCAATGGATCGGCTACTTTTCAGGATTATTTAAGGACGCCAACTTCGGTTGCGCCAAAAGGTTTGTTTACCAGCAACCCCGATTTTAATGCGCCCCTGGTTGCCTTCCCGATCGGTGCAGTTAAGTATAACAATACTTATTCACTAACCGGTAGTCAATTACTTTTTAGCGGAACTTTCCTGGTTGGATTGCAAGCTGCGAAAACCTACAAGGAATTATCAGAAAGAAGCCTCGTACGATCAAAAATTCAGACCAAGGTAAATGTCACTAAAGCCTATTACCAGGTTTTGGTTAGTAACGAACAGATCAGGTTACTTGATGCGAATATTGCACAGTTAAAATTACAGCTCGACCAAACTACAGAGCAAAACAAACAGGGTTTTGTAGAGAAAATAGACGTAGACCGATTGACTGTACAGTATGAAAACCTGGTGACTAATCGTGCAAATATTGTCAGGTCTTTAGTACTTAGTGCCCAAATGCTGAAATTTCAGATGGGTATGCCAATCACAGAAGAGATCAGCTTGACCGATAAACTGGAAAGCGTAAATCTTGATCAGCATGCTGCCGACAAAATTGATACTTCGTTTTATCGCAGTAGAGTTGAATATAATTTGCTGGAAACAAACGTAAAGCTGAACCAACTGGATGTGAAAAGCAAAATGGCAGCTTTTTTACCAACTTTTAGCGCAAACGCTGGATTTGCCGGTGTTTACCAGGAGAATCATCTCAAATATTTGTTCTACCACCCATACCCTTATAGTTTTATCGGACTGTCGTTGAACATTCCAATTTTTACCGGAGGCCAGCATATCAATCAATTGAGGCAATCGCAGATCAGCGTTGAAAAAGCTAAAAACGATTTGCTCAACGTAAAAAATGCACTTAGCCTGGAAGCAAGTGCAGCTCAAATCACTTTTACGAATAGCCTTGAATCGCTTAACACTCAAAAACGAAGCCGCGAACTCGCACAGGAAGTTTTACGGGTTTCAAAAGTCAAATACCAGCAGGGCGTAGGTTCCAGTATTGAAGTAACTCAGGCTCAAACAGAACTTGAAAGCGCAGATAACCAATACATACAAGCACTCTACAATGCCCTGATCAGCAAGGTTGACCTTGATAAAGCATACGGAAGAATTCAATAATCAGACACCACAATCACAACATATAGCACATGAAAAAGTTATTTTATATACTACCTGCCCTGGTTTTACTGGTAGCATGCAGCAAACCAACAGGCAAAAAAACCCAATTGGCCGATCTGAAAAAGAAAGCGGCAGATATCAATGCCCAAATCATCAAGTTACAGGGCGAACTGGGATCAACCGATTCGGTAAAATCAACCGATGTGGCCGAACTCACCCTCAAATCAACTTCGTTTACCAGTTATGTCGATCTGCAAGGTAGCGTTGATGCTAAGGATAACGTAATTGCCAACCCACAGGCGCAAGGTGTTATCACAGCGATCTATATCAAGGCAGGCGATCATGTAAACGCCGGACAAACCCTGGTGCAGTTAGACAATAGCGTGTTAAAACAACAGATCGCCCAGGCCGAAACACAGGCTAACCTGGCTAAAATGCTGTTTGATCGCCAGAAAAACCTTTGGGACCAGAAAATAGGTACGGAGGTCCAGTTCTTACAAGCACAGACAAACTTGCAGTCGGCCCAAAAACAGGTGGCCGCATTGCGTCAGCAGGCCGACCTGTACCGAATTGTATCACCGATCAGCGGAACGGTCGATCAAATGGACCTGAAGCTGGGCCAGGCCGCAGCACCGGGTGCAACTGCCATCAGGATATTGAATACTGATTTTCTGAAAATCAAAGCAAATGTACCGGAGTCATATGCCGACAGGGTTCACCAGGGCGATCAGGTACAGGTAATGATACCGGATGCTAATGATTCGCTGACTGCTAAAATAACTTTTGCTGCCCGCGCTATAGACGCTGCTTCCCGCAGCTTCCCTATCGAGATTCAATTGGCCGGCAGTAACAGGTTAAAACCAAACATGACCGCAGTTTTGAAAATTGCCGATTACTCAAAATCAAATGCTTTGGTAGTGCCGATCAATGCCATACAAAAATCAGAATCAGGCGATTTTGTTTTTGTTGACGAAAATGGTTTCGCGAAAAAGAGAGTTATCGTGCAGGGTACATCATATGGTGGCAAAGCCGAGATCAAAAGCGGGTTGAAACCTGGCGATAAATTGGTAACCGATGGTGCCAGTGAAATTGAAGACGGCGATAAATTGAAAGTTTTGCAGGTTATTAATTAATCAGGCTAAAATGACTTCATGATGAAAGACTTAGAAAAAGAATTTAAGCCCTCGAGCTGGGCCATTGATAATAAAACGGCTATTTATGTGATCATCGCTTTGATCACTGTGCTTGGATTGATCAGCTATAACCGTTTGCCAAAAGAGAACTTCCCGGATATTGCCCAATCAAAGGTGTATATCACCACGCAATACCTCGGACAGTCGCCGCAGAATATCGAAACCCTGGTTACCAAACAGATCGAAAAGCAATTAAAGTCGCTTAAAGGTTTGAAAAAGGTTACTTCGAATACACAACAGAACGTTTCTATTATTACTGCAGAGTTTAACGCCAATGTTAACATCAGGGACGCTAAACAGGATGTGAAGGATGCCGTTGACAAGGCCAAACAGGATCTGCCCCAAAGCGATAATAACCTGAAAGAGTCGGTGATCTCGGATATCGACGTGGCCGACCTGCCGATCCTTTATATCAATATTGCCGGCGACTACGACCTTAAAAAGTTAAAGGAGTATGCAGATAACCTGAAGGACGATATAGAGGCCATGAAGGAGATATCGAAGGTGGATGAAGTGGGCGCCTTAAAACCAAATATCCAGGTAAATGTGGATATGAATAAAATGGCAGCTGCTCAGATCAGCTATTACGATATCATACAAGCTATCGGCAACGAGAATATTATTTCTACAGCCGGTACTGTTAATACTGATGGTGTACAGCGTTCTATCGATATCAAAGAAGACTTCAAGAATGCAGATGAAGTTTCGGCAATGGTAATTCGTAACCCAAGCGGCAAGGCAGTATACCTGCGCGACATTGCTACGGTGGTAGATGGTTTTCAGGACCAGGAAAGCTATGCGCGTTTGAAAACAAACGACAATGCCAATTTTAAAAATGTAATTACGCTGAACGTTAGTAAACGTTCGGGCGAGAACCTGATCGAAGCTTCGGATAAGATTTACGCGTTGATCAAACTCAAACAAAAAACGGTTTTCCCTAAAGGCTTAAGTATTACCGTAACAGGCGACCAATCAGATAAAACCCGTAGCACGCTGAACGACCTGATCAATACCATTGTGATCGGTTTTATATTGGTTACCATTATCCTGATGTTCTTCATGGGTAGTACAAACGCCATTTTCGTGGCGCTTTCGGTACCGCTATCCTGTTTTATCGCATTCCTGGTAATGCCGGTGATCGGATTTACGCTCAACATGATCGTACTTTTCTCCTTCCTGCTCGCGCTGGGTATTGTGGTGGATGATGCGATCGTGGTTATTGAAAATACCCACCGTATTTTTGCCAATGGACGGATCCCGATCAAACAAGCGGCAAAAATGGCAGCGGGTGAGGTTTTCCTCCCTGTTTTTTCAGGAACCATGACTACACTGGCACCATTCATTCCGCTGGCATTCTGGAACAGTTTGATCGGCCACTTTATGTTCTTCCTGCCGATCACCTTGATCATTACCCTGCTGGCTTCGCTGGTAGTAGCCTATATCATGAACCCGGTATTTGCGGTCGATTTTATGAAACCGCACCATGAAGGTGAGCATGATAACCCCAAATTTGATCGTAAAGTAATACGTGCTTTGATTATATTGGGTGTATTGGCTGTACTGGGTTACCTGCTCAATGTTGGTATTGGAAACTTCGTAGTATTTGCAGCAATTCTGTATTTATTCAACCATTTTGTATTACTGCGCGTTATCGACAGGTTCCAGAAAAATGCCTGGCCGCGTTTCCAAAGCTGGTATGCCCGGGTACTGGAAAAAGCTGTACAAAGACCATGGCAGATTTTCATCGGTATCATTGTACTATTTTTTATAACCATAGGCTTTGTAATTGTTCGTAGCCCTAAAGTGGAGTTTTTCCCTGCTTCAGATCCAAACTTTGCCTATATCTATGTGACGATGCCGATCGGTACCGACCAGTCGTATACCAATAAAGTAATAGCCGACCTTGAAAAGAAAGTTGCTACCGTAGTTGAACCGGATAAGGATATCGTTACCTCCATCATCTCCAACGTGTCGGTTGGTGTAACTGACCCGCAGGATGAGGATCAGGGTACCTATTACAATAAAGGTAAAATTACCGTCGCCTTTGCCGAATTTGGTAAAAGGAACGGCAAAGACACCAAAGTTATTCTACAACGGATCCGTAGTTCGGTGCAAGGCTATCCCGGTGCTAAAATAGCGGTTGCCCAGGAAAACAATGGTCCACCGGTTCAAAAGGATATCAGTGTCGAGATTGTGGGCGATAACCTGGATACTTTGGTGCATACTGCATCCAGATTAAAGAAATTTATCGACCAGCAAAACATAGCGGGTATTGAAGAATTGATACCCGATGTGCAGAACGATAAACCGGAGATCGTATTCGACGTGAACCGCGAGCGTGCAAACCGTGAAGGCATCAATACCGGGCAGATCACACAGTCGTTAGGTGCAAGCATTTATGGTGTGAAAGCGTCTGATTTCAGGAACACTAAAGAAGATAATTACGAGATCGACGTGCGTGCGCAGAAAGACCAGCGTGATAATATAGATGCTATCCGTAACCTGAAGATCACCTACCGGGATTTGGCTACGGGCGGTCAGATCAGGCAGGTGCCTATCTCTGCTTTCTCAGATATACGCTATACCAATACCTACGCCAATATCAAGCATAAACAGCAGCGCAGGGTGATCACTTTGAATTCAAACGTGATCAAACCTTTTAACGCCAATGATGTGAATGCGGGTATTTTACAGGCCATAAATGGTTTCAAAGCGCCTGATGGCGTTAGTATACACATGGGCGGCGGGCAGGAAGACCAGGCTGAAGCTGCAACTTTCCTGGGTACAGCTTTACTTGTTTCTTTCGGATTAATTTTGATCATCCTGATGACACAGTTCAACTCGATAGGCAAAACCTTTATCATATTGAGCGAGATATTCTTCAGTATCATCGGTGTATTCCTTGGCGTCGCAATTTTCAAAATGACCATATCCATCGTTATGACGGGTGTAGGTATCATTGCGCTGGCGGGGGTTGTCGTTCGAAACGGGATCCTGCTGGTTGAATTTACTGATATGCTGATAGAGCAGGGGGCCAACCTGCACGATGCGGTGGTAGAAGCTGCCCGTACACGTATGACACCGGTACTGCTTACGGCAACAGCTGCCATTTTAGGTTTGATCCCATTGGCTGTCGGCTTTAATATTGATTTTGCAGGCCTGTTCACGAATTTTAAACCACACATTTATTTTGGTGGTGATAACGTGGCTTTCTGGGGACCGTTATCATGGACCATGATCTTCGGATTAGGCTTTGCTACCGTAATTACCCTTATCCTGGTGCCTTGTTTGTACATTATCCGCGTTAAGCTTAAAACAGCTTTGTTTGGAAATAAAAAAGCTGAGGCACCTAAAGTAGAAGCTGAATTGGCACCCTTATCCTAATTGAGGATGGTTATTTAGTAGAGGACCGATCAATTTCTGGTATCAATAAAAGACCCTGCTGGTATCAAACCAGCAGGGTCTTTTTTATGTTCCGCGATTACAACTTACGGTCTTGATCTTCTGTCAGTTTTGGGTAAAAAATAGCTTGAGCTGCTACGGAGATTGGCGAAGCAGGTATATTTGACTATTATTTTAGTTGAACAATAAAAGGGGATGTCAGTACCCCGAATAAAGATACTTCTTAATATTCAGAGGTGATTGTTTTAGAGTGATTGAAGCATCCTGGTTTTTTACCGGGGTGCTTTTTTAGTTTTCGCTCATTCGCAGCATACGCCAGTTTCTTTTATCGCCAATATTACCGCCAACGAATTTTAAGGTTATTTCAAAGCTGGTAATGCTATTTGAACCGGGCTGACCTTTGGCTTCGGCATACGATTTTACAACGAATATCGAATCGGGCTTTTCCGCGCATTGGTAGCCGGTTTCAGGGAATGAAATATTCTTATATTTAATAGTAGGTCTGATAAACTGTTTCGCAACCTTATAGGCATCGTCGCTGCCGGGGGCGCCATTCATCATCTCATCGCGCGAACCTGAGAGTGCAAAGCGCACCACAAATACGCCGAAAATGATGATCAGGGCCAGGATCGCGATCAAACCTTTTTGAAAAAATCGTTGTTTATGGGCTTTGTCTTGTAAAAAGGCGTTCATCATTTAAGAACGATTTTGGTTAATAAAATTGATAACAACGGCTTGCACCTTCAAATTTTTGCGATCTGTCGCTACCGTTGGCATTGCCGGGAAGCGTGGTCTCATAGCCAAGGCTTCCTTCCTGTGTGCCCGCAGTATTGCCATAGGTCAAACCTATTACCGGCGCATCGTGGCTGATCCCAAAACGTAGTTTTTCGCCGCCATCACGGTTAATGAACAGATCGAAGATCAGCGATACCACAACTGCACTGGGGCCGGTTTCATTTCCGCTTCTGTACCACAACCCAACGTTAACACTCTTATGTTTATATTGCATACCTATACTGTACGATTCAGCATTAGATTGCTTATAAAACACCACAGAAGGTATCACATATGTTTTTTCATCCGCATCTATGTTATCATCAAACGGATCCAGACCCCAGCGATAACTGATATGCATGTTGGTGCGTATCGGCAATTTGGCTGGCGTTCCGGTGAACGATTCATTTGGCAGATTTAGATGTTGCAGCGCTAGTCCTATGTTAAAATCGTTTATCGCAATGTTTGTGCCAACACCCGAATCAAAAAAGAATTTGTTATTGAATGGAAACGAACCTGCTGCAGCCGAAGCGTTTGAAACGATACCCAGTGTAGGGTCGAGCTGGTCGCCAAAAACAAGTTTATTGTAATCCAGCGTGCGATTTGTCACCCCGGCCTGCAAGCCAAAAGAAAGCACAAAATCCTGTGACCCGACGCTGTAAGAATATAATCCCGAAATATTGGTCAGGTTCAGGTAAGCTGTTCCTTCGCTGCTGCGGGTAACTAATAACCCAATTCCGCCCCCGAAACGGGGCACATTATAATCGATTGAGGCTGAAATATAATTGAAGCTGCCCGGAACTGCTGTCCACTGATTACGGTATATCAGATTCATTCGCAGATCTCCTTCAAATTGCCCGGTAAGCGCAGGATTAAGGTATAATGGCGAATTAAAAAATTGCGAATAAAGGTGATCCTGTGCAGCTGCAGGTTTCACAAAGCCGGATAGCATCAAAAGAAATAGCGAAATGCCTGCGATATTTCTCATTCTTATCGAATTAAATGTATTACACCAACCCGTCGTGGTTGCGAATGATTGTACGACATCCCTTTCCATTCGGTACCGTTGACAAATGTTGCCGAAGCCTGCCATACATATACACCCTGTTGTGCGGGTACGCCTTTAAAAGTGCCGTCCCATCCCTCAGCCGGTGAGCCGTTGGCATCCAGTTTGGTTGTTTCCCATACAAGTTCGCCAAAATTATTGAATACCTGTAGGTGCCAGGTTTTCATTTGGGTGCCTTTTGCCATAAATATATTTATTTCAGAATTTGAACTGCCCGGCGTGAAAGCATT
>Ga0164296_1001482_pt1 | contig 24879 bp, 28 predicted proteins | sample GEODES057metaG_FD_113533 | JGI IMG/M metagenome (GOLD analysis project Ga0164296, IMG submission 113533) | Dystrophic lake water microbial communities from Trout Bog Lake, Wisconsin, USA - GEODES057 metaG | ecosystem: Environmental > Aquatic > Freshwater > Lake | place: USA: Trout Bog Lake...
CATTGGGTTCTGCCCGAAGAACGAGAGACGAGATTCGTCAATTTTTTGCGCTTTGCACTTTTTGGAAAAAAGTGCCCAAAAATACCGATGCACTGCACTTTTTGGAAAAAAGTGCCCAAAAATACCGATGCACTGCACTTTTTTCCCAAATCCAACGGTATTTTTGCCACGCTTTTTAAAGCGTTTAAAGAAGATTTCTATCGTCTATCTAGAAATGGGCCTCATCAACAACGATACCTACACCTGCTCCAACGGCGTTCAGAAAGCCGGCACCTATGTCACCCTCGCCACCGAGACGATTTACCTGACGCAAGCCAACTCGGACCCCACGATTCCCGCGGCCCAGCGCACCTACAATGTTCGCGCCAACTACCGCGTATACTGGGACGAGGAATGCCGCAACATGGGCAAGTCCTTTATTGATTTGCAATCCGTGAACGCGCAGCTCACTGCCACGCAGTTGGATTCCAACCTCTACGGCTCTCTCTATGCGGCGCTCAAGGTCACCTACCCCAATACATCGGATGCCCTTGGTCCAACGGTCACTTCTGCTCCTGCTGACCCTGCACCTGCCGACCCTGCTCCTGCTGCACCTGCTGACCCTGCACCTGCTGACCCTGCACCTGCCGACCCTGCTCCCTCCTCGTAAAAACTCATATTGTGTCCATCGGTAGATATCCTTCATGATTCATGTTCGGTATCTAACGAAACGGCGCCGGGTCGCAGGTCACACCGCGTACCATCGGTCCAATCGTATGCACCACCCCTTTTGCCATGATATCCGGCAAGCGTTGTTCCAACCAATCCTGGCGCTGTTGCAGGTGTTGGAGTTCCGCCATGATGGTTTCAGGCGTATAGCTGACCTCCGTGGTTTGATAGACATTGGGCGGGCGCACCGCATCCTCCACACGGCCCTCGTACAAGCCCGCATCATTTACGACAGGACAAGAGGGAGAATCCGTAATGGGATGCTCGCAGTCGTCCTCTTTGGCTTGACAGGTCTGGGTCGTCTCGCACCATCGGCACGCGGATTGATTCGTACATTGTCCACAGCGTTCATACTGACGGCAATCGGCATCCAAAAAGCCCTCTTCGCGGACCCAACCGAGCACCGCCACCAACACGCACAGAAACAAGGCAAGAAATACCAGTTTCATCTACTTACATGTCCTTTTTCTCTCCGTTTGACGGTATAGCGCCGTGTGCGCTGGGTGTAATGGCGAGAACGACGCTTGATTCGATGATGCTGATGAATGTCCTCCAAGGCGCTGTGCATCAATTGAATGCCGCGGTCAATCATGGCCGCCGAGGTGCTCTGACCCGACAGGCACACTCGACTACTAAACTGGCGAATCACATCCAGGAGACACTCGATGGTGGATTCATCCGGACTCGGCGGCATCATCTCCGTGAGCTCGAACGTATTCATGAGATACAGGATGAACGGATGGAGATTCAGGTTGCATTCTTGAATGCTGGTCACATAGTGCGCAATCAGTCGCTCCAACGAGGGCGTCACATGATAGGGTGGCACCTGATAGTATTGTTCGGCGAGGGTGCGCTCCAAATCCACGTGATGCAAGTCATCAAAAAAATGGACCTGACGAGGCAAGAGGGTACGAGGCGCCTGGGTGGGGCCTTCGATGAGAATGCGCGACAGGACCTCCCAGGTTTTGCTGACGTAGGGATTAATGTAGTCGGGTTCTCGCATGGGATGCATCCAATGAATGCAATCGCTGAACAGGGGCGCATCCAGAAACAGTTCAATCATGTCCCGCACGAGATGCAGGGAAGGAAGATGCCGATTGTTACTGTAGAGTACGACCCCACGAATCTCCCCGCGCTGTTTCATCTCCTGCAATCGAGTGGCAACCGAGAGGAAACCGGGTCGAAGGATGCCCAACGGAGTGGCCGACCGCTCCTCTTGTAATAATAATCCAACAAAGCGCTGATAGGCCTGTTGGAGGGTGTCCTCCAGGTCGGGAGGAAAAAAAGGAAAAAGATGGGGATGGTTTTCGAGCATGTGCTCTTTGATTCGGAGGCTGTAGAGAAAGGGAAAGACCATCAGGAGGTCCGCCACCGTCTGGTCCAAATCAAAGACCACATAACTCATTCTTCTCCCTGTCGATTTATTTTCGCGAAGGCGGCCGACAACACGGGCCGTTTATGAATTCGTTTGTTTGCATCCTTCGGCAGAGGAAGAATCTGGCGTGCATCCATGCGTTCGTTGGGCGGGACATAGGTGAGTCCCAGAAAGGTAAAGATGTCCGCCTCTTCGTTCATGGGCGGAGGAGCGGGCTGGTCCGCGAGGGGTTTCATGGTTTTTTCGTTAAGGGTATATCCGCGCTCCAAGGCGTACTGGCGGAACGCCACATTAAAGCGGTCCGAGCCCGTGAAATACAGCATCCCATACGCATATTCCTCTTCGGGCACCATCAATAAGTCCAGTCGCCGTGGCGTAGAGGATTCATCGCGTTGGCACGCCGCCATGCATTTGTGCGCGCCCAGGGCCAGAACATCGGTCAAATAGTGCGCTTCTTGAAGGGTCTTCACCATCTGCGCCAAGGAAATCGTATTGGACGGAGGAACCCGAATCAAGACATCAATGTCGCCTGAGCTCTCTGCCCGACGACGATAACTCCCCACGATTTCGCAGGGCAAGGGAAGATAATGCCGTAGAATGTCTTCGTGTTCCACCATTTCGGAATAGGGAATGCGTTCCAGGAACGCCTCATAATGTGTCAGGCCCACCCGTTGGGCATCGGTGAGCAACCGAGGCGTCACCTCGACCGCCGCCCGCAAGGCATCGATGGTGGTGATGCCCTGTTCGGTCAGTTCGCGCGCCTTGGTGGGACCGATTCCATAACAACGCTGCAATTCATGCAAGGCCTGAATGGGATAGGCCGCCTTGGCCCGCTCCGCCGCCGCGAGGGAGCCCGTCGCCAAGAGTTCGCGGATTTTTTGTTCGATTTTGGGACCCATTCCCTTGAAATGCGCCACATCTTCATAGGTAGAAATGGGTCCAGGATGCTGCTTGAGTTGTCGAAGGACCTGTTGGTAGGCCAGTGCCTTAAAACGTTGTTTTTCCGCCTGTTCTTTTTGGAACAGGGTTTCGAGGGCGTCGAGAAGAAGGGGTCGGTAGTCCATGGTCGGTACCCCCCAAAGCAGCGGCGGCGGTTTCAATTTTTTCTGAGTAGTCCGTGGGGTCGTGGGAGAGTTCAACGAGAATGGCAGCAATTTCCTTGATGTTTTCCTCGTTGCGGGACCGTTGGCGCGTACCATAAGAGTGCATATCGCTTGGTCTCTTATGGGACGCGTGGAAGAGGAATCAATTTTTGAGTGCCCATCTAAAATTTGAACGTGACGCCAACGGAGTGAGTCAACCGACCATGTCTACGAAAGTCAAGAATCAAGTGGTGGAGCCCGAACGTTGTGGGGTGTGCACGGACCCGTTTACCTCCGTCATTCGAAAGAAGACGGTGTGCAAGTTCTGTCACACGGCGACGTGTTCCAAATGCGTGGAGCAATATTTGCCCACGCGCCACGAAGACGCCCATTGTTTGCACTGCCGCGTGAACTACAGCGATGCGACCTTGGAAGAGATTTGTACAAAGACCTACTTGCGCCAGACGTATTTCAAGCACCGTCAGGAAGTCCTGATGAATCGTTCTCGTGCGATGCTTCCCGCCCTTCAAGAGCGTGCATTGGAAGAGAAACGCCGCCGCGCACTTCAAGAGCAACTTTCCAACGTGCAGCGCGAAATCATGGCGTTGAAGACAGAACGCTGCCGTGTGCTTACGGAGTATCAGCGGGTCTACGTGGAATACCATCATTTGAATCGCCGCCTGCCCCAGCATCTGCAAGAAATGAACGAGCTGTTGGACCAATCCAATGCCTTGCGTGACCGCATGCGCCAAAAACACGATGAAATCTACGCCCTTCGTTGGCCGACACGGGTGGCCGCGGAGGCACGTGAGTTGGCTGGCCAAGAAGAGAAAAAAGAAGAAGAAAAGAAACAGTTTGTGCGCCGATGCATGCGCGACGGATGCCAAGGATTCCTCAGTACGGCCTGGAAGTGCGGCATGTGCGAGTGGTACAGTTGCTCGAAGTGCTTCACGGTCAAGGGTCAACACCATGACACGGCTCATGAGTGCAAGAAGGAGGACTTGGAAACCGCCGAAATGATTAAGAAAGATTGCAAGCCCTGCCCGAAATGCGGACAGTTTATCGAGAAAGTGTCAGGTTGTTTTGCAGAGAATACGCCGATTCTTCTATGGAATGGGAATGTCAAGATGTCGCAGCACATTCAAGAAGGCGACGAGTTGGTGGGAGAAGATGGCACCAAACGCACCGTGCTGGAAACGGTCACAGGAGAGGATGTCCTCTATCAGGTGTTGCAACAGAAGGGAATGTCCTATACCGTGAATTCCATGCATACGTTGGCCCTAAAATACTACAAAAACGAGGAGGTTCGCCCTACATGGATTGAATTGACCGTGAGCGAATACCTTGGCCTTCCTACGCGGGCTCAACTCGATTTGGTAGGAGTTGCCGTTCATCCGCGAACCCTCGAAGAAATCCATGGAGACGTGGATGTGGTGGAGAAAGGATGGGGTCGGTACTATGGATGGAAAGTGGATGGAACGCGACGATTCTTGCTGGAGGATGGAACCGTCCTACGAAACTGCTCCCAGATGTATTGCATCAGCTGCCAGACCCCATGGGACTGGAATACCGGCAAAATTGTAACCTCAGGACCCATTCACAATCCCCATTATTACGAATGGATGAAGAAGAACGGAGGCGCGGTACCGCGTAATCCCGCCGATGTTCCCTGCGGTGGGTTCCCTGATGCATGGGAGTTGGTTCGGTTCCCGCGCGGCGTCAAGCGCTCGGTGTCCAACTTGTTTTATGAATTTCATCGCATCTGCGTGGAACTTCAGGACATCTCGACGCGAAACTATCGTACCCATTTGGACCAAGAGGCCACCAGCAGCATTCACATCAAGTTCTTATTGAATGACATGGACGAAAAGAAATGGGGTCAGATGCTGGCCAGCATGGAGAAGAAGCGAAAGCGAGACGCGGAAATTCAAGAAGTCCTCGCAGCCTTTCGTATGGTGGCGGTGGAGCTCATTAACCGTGTCCAGCTCTATCGTCAGCCTCCCATCATGTCCTTTAGCATGTTGCCGTATCAGGAAGCGGAGACCTTCTTGTTGGAGCTTCATCAGCAGATTCAGAACATGCTTCAGATGATTCAAGAGGCGTTACAGAAAATCAGTATCTCGTATTCGTATACCGTGCCCTACATCCAACAGACCTGGGACCAGATGGAGAACACGGTGTATTATCGTGTCTTGAGCAAGAACTTCTCGCACGATGTGAAAAAGAGACGAGGACACAAAAAAGAAGAAAAAGAAGAAAAGGAAACCGAAGCAGAAGAGGCCGCGGGCATCGACAGTCCGCGCAGCCCCGTGCGTAGTCCTGTGCGCAGCCCGCGTGGGCTCTCGGAGGAAGAGAAAGACTCGGATGAAGAGGCGTTGCAAGCGGCCATCCATGCCAGTCTCCGCGACCAAATCGAATGATGTAATAGGATGCATGCACTATTATTTTTGGTGGTGGCCATTGCGCTGATGATGCATTTTTGTTATGGCCATTACAAAGAGGGCTTTCATGGCATGGGCGGCCACGGCGGTCACAGTGGCCACGGTTATGGCGGCGGTCACAGTGGCAGATATGGTTGGGGTGGCGGATACGGCAGCGGATACGGCGGCGGGTGGTGGCCCTGGTGGGATTGCTCGGTGTTCCCCTGTCTATGGAGCGAGTAAGCCCCAAAAAAGATACCATGAGCTCGTAGAATGAAACACGAGCTCATCGTAGTCGGCGCCGGCATCGCCGGCCTGCGAGTCGGCATCGAATTCTTGCGCGCTCATCCATCGGCATCCTGTCTTTTGCTGGAACGAAATTCCTACGTGGGTGGACGAGTGTATACCTTTCGCCAACGAATTCCTGGAGTGGGCCCCGTGCAATGGGAAGCGGGTGCAGGACGAATCGCTTCTTCCCATCATAAGGTCCTTGGGCTATTGGCTCAGTATGGACTCACCACGCTCCCCATTTCTTCCTCGATGTCCTACTGTACGCCAGGCCATTCCCCTGAACCCAATCGATTCACCGACTTGATTTCCGCGTACCTGGCCCCTCTCCAACAACTTCCCTCCTCTCTTCTTCAACAGCACACCCTGGGCGAACTCTGTGAGCAACTACAGGGAAAAGACGCCGCGCAGGCCTTTTTGTCGCATTTCCCCTACGATTCCGAGATTCACACCCTTCGTGCCGACCAGGCCCTTCAGAGCTTCTCGTACGAGATGGGAACAAACAAGGGATACGTGGTATGCAAAGAAGGACTCGATACGTTGATGGAGCGAATGGCAAAGGACTTCAAAGCACGGGGCGGAAGAATCCGTCTCCAGTGTGAGGTAACCAACGTACGTTCGACCGAAACGGGAGCCTGCCTGAGAACGCGTCATCGAGGAACCGTCCACCAAGAAGAAGCCGACCGAGTGGTGTTGGCCGTCTCCGTCGAAGGATTGCGCCCACTTCTTCCGCACCATCCGATAATGAAACAGCTCGTCATGCGCCCTTTATTTCGAATGTACGCGGTCTTTCCCGTCTCCCATGGCACCTGTTGGTTTTCCGACCTTTCCCATACCGTCACCCCGACACCGCTTCGCGATGTGATTCCCATCGATGCCTCCAAAGGAATCTGCATGATTTCCTATACGGATGGCACGGACGCCGAGTACTGGATGCGACAGAAGGAGTCCGCGATTCCCCGCTTGGTCATGAAACGGGTGCGCGCCTTGTTTGCCGACCGAATCATTCCCGAACCCCTTTTTTTCAAGTTGCACCCCTGGAAAGAAGGATGCACCTACTGGCGACCGGGCCCCTATGAGGTCGCCGAGGCCAGTCGAGCCATCATGAATCCGATGCCGCACGTCCATGTATGCGGCGAATCCTATGCGACCACCCAATGTTGGCTGGAGTGCGCCATCGAACACGCCGACGCCATGATGCAGGAATGGACATAAACGATAAGGAAGCCGAAAGAGAAGAGATGTGTGGCATTTGGGCCCTGATTTCATCCGATGAACCCTTGTTTAATGCCGTCCAATCCTTTCATCATGCGAGCGAATTGGCCCATCGCGGCCCCGACTATCATTCCTTTCAAGCCTTCGGACGATGCATGCTGGGCTTTCACCGATTGTCCATCGTGGATGACACCATGACATCCCATCAACCCTTTGTGGTAGAAGATGACATGCGCACTGTCGTATTCCTGTGCAATGGCGAAATCTACAATTATCGCGAGCTCATGGAAGAATATTCGTTGGAGGCGTGCTCGAATGATTGTCGTGTCCTACTGGAACTCTATTTGACCCTGCTTCGAAAGGGACAAGAAGACCTCTTTTCATCGGTATTGAAATATCACATCAAGGGCGAGTATGCCTTTATGATATTGGAGTTCGACCGCTTGAAGAATCTGCGCCGCGTGACGGTCGGACGGGATGAAATCGGCATTCGCCCACTGTATGTCAGTGAGCCAACCGAACACGGGACACTGCTCTTGAGCTCCGAATTGAAAGGCGCGATTCAGTATCCAGGAACCATGAGTGAATTTCCTCCTGGACGACTTCGAACCTATGAATGGAACGAATGGGGAATTCAGCGAATCGACGAAACCTCCCATTCGCGTGTCTACGAGGTGGCGATGTCCACCGAGCTGGAGGAGGGTTGGCTTCGTTCGATTCGAACCGCCGTGCAGAATTCGGTGCGCCGCCGATTGACCGAGGTGCCGTGTGCCTGGTTGCTCTCGGGTGGAGTCGATTCCAGTTTGGTTGCCGCGCTGTCCGCCAAGATGCTGGGAACCACGATTCGCACCTTTTGTTGTGGAATGCGAGACGGAACCGACTTGCAGTATGCACGCCAGGTCGCCGCGCACATCGGGTCACAGCACACGGAGGTCTATTTTACGGAACAGCAGGGCCTGAATGCCATTCGCGACGTGATTCGCACCGTGGAATCCTGGGACACCACCACCATCCGCGCCTCGGTAGGGCAGTATCTGGTATGCCAGTACATTCACGAGCATACGGATTGCAAAGTGGTTCTGGTGGGAGAAGGACCCGATGAAGTCTGTTCTTCCTATTTGTTCAATTGGTATGCGCCGAACGGCGAGGCACTGGCACAATCCGCACGAGATTATGTTCAGCGCATTCATTATTATGATGTGAAACGAGCAGACCGATGCATCGCACGGTGGGGACTGGAAGGACGAGTGCCCTTGTTGGACCCCGAATTCATCGAGGCCTACTGGTCGATTCCAGGAGAAGCCCGAATGCCGACCCATAAGGGCATGGAGAAATGGTGGTTGCGTCAGGCATTTGCGGGAATGGACGTGCTTCCTGAGGCGGTCTTGTGGCGAAAGAAAGAGGCCTTTTCGGACGGTGTATCGGGAGAGAAATCCTGGTTTTCGATGGTGCAAGAATGGGTGGAGCCGAAGGTAACGGACGAGGAAATGGCGAATGCGGCCACCCTGTATCCCTATTGTACGCCCCAAACCAAGGAGGCGTATTATTATCGTAGGGTCTTTTGCGAGTGGTTTGGTTCCCGTCGACAAAACGTGATTCCAGGCTATTGGCAGCCCAAATGGTCGGCCAATGGTCAAGAAGTGACAACGTATGTGGACCCTTCTGCCCGAACGCTATCGGTGTATGCGGCGGGTTCGTCGACGTAAACGTCCGCCTTTGTTGAATCGGGGTTGTTTTATAGAACCAGAGTTGGTTTGATTCGAGTGTTCGCGTAGGTGTTGTTCTATAAAACGTTGGTTCTGAAAGATTCGGTCTGGGGTGTCGGTAACGACCTTGTGCACCAACTTTTGTGCCTTTGTGGCCCTCTTAGGAAGAGGCGGAGCCGGTCCAGGTGCAACCACGGGTACAATGGTAGTGACCGTATGCACCATCCGTGCCGCATTATTCGCATCGTCAGGAAGATTCAGATTCGTCTGTTTGCGCTTTCGGGTAGAAACCTTGGATTTGTTGGCATTCGAAGACGCATTAACACGAGGAGGTGGTGAGAATGCCGAAGACGAAGAAGAGGCATTGTGATTCATGGCATTTGACGAAGATACATTAACAGGAGGAGGTGAGAATGCCGAAGACGAAGAAGACGCATTAATACGAGGAGATGGTGAGAATGCCAAAGCGGCCTTCGCTTGTTTATCACGAGGAGTGGCACGAGAATCGACGCCCACCCGAATGTCCTTGCCAGGCGTGCGAATCGGTTCGGACATGCTGCGATGCAATCCGCATGCCGACGACACGGGTGGAACGATGGAAGGATAATACGTTTGTACAAACTTCAAACTCGAATTCAGAATGGAGCGAAACGAATTCTGAGCGTCCACCTGATCAAGGCCATACGAGGGAGCGGAGCTTCCATACAGACTCCACCATCCCGAAGAGAGAGCGCCCTTTCGAGGAGTACGACTCGTAGGTTCATTCAACGACTCCATGGGATGAAAGACAAATGGATTCTTCTTGTCCTTCAGGTCACGGTCTTTAGTAGGGCTATCAAAGAAGGTAAGAAAGACATAGAGAAGAGAAGATGCATAGAGGATATCATGCAATTCAGGCAAAGTGGCCATCATCTTTCTTACAATCGCATTCACTGATTCGATTTCGTTCACTCCCTTTGTGGTTTTCCATCGTTGTAATTGGGCATTCGTAAATGGCTGATACGATAAATGAAGAAGCTCAAGAAATTGAAGAGCCGTACTTGTACGGTTGGTGATGGTACGTTGAAAGTATCCAAATTGATATGATTCTCCTTTATAAAATAATTCACTACCAATAGCATTGTATTCCGCCTCATATTGTGAAAAGGCCTCGCGCTGAATGTCAATGAGAATGGCCTTGGCATTCGAAATGGCCTGCGGACTGGAGGATTGTCTCATGATGGAAACCGCCATGGTAGCGATGGCCAGGGTCTGTACTTCCGATTGGGTCAGGTCACGTGGATGCCCCGAATCATGCAGATGCTGCCGCATGAGACCCGTATTTCGAATGGCTTGAACCATTCCCTCATATGCATTGAAGAAAGAAGAGGCAGAGCGATACAAGGATACATTCATGGTGGCATGAAGGGTACGATACGCCTCTTCCATTTCATGGGCAATGACCGTGGCATAGCTGTGCTGGGTCAACCACTCACTGAAACTCGGCGGACATCCTTGAACAAATGTAGCCAAATCGGCGCAATGGAGCTGATAAATGTCTTCGGATGTTGCTGAATTCATACCTTGTTTCCACGGATACCCTGCAAATTTTTCAAGCTCTTGATATTCTTTCTCCCATTTGGCTCGATATCGAGTCAATTGAGAGGCATAGGTGTACATGCAAAAAAACACATCAGGATGAAGGGCATGGAGGCGATGAAGCTCCGATTGATTCAGCTTATCCTCGAACCACGCGAGAAGATAGGCATGAATCTCCTTGTATCGCGACAAGACTGCCGCCGCCACTTGTTTTTTGGCTTGGATGGTTCGCTCATAATGTGCCCGATTGGCCGTACGGTCATAACAATACAATGAAATCCGATTTTCCTCATTAAACAGCACATAAGGATATCCATACAGTTTGAAACTGATTTCACAGCAGGCATCCGAGACGATGACCGCCACCGCCGAAGAGGGCAGTCTTCCTCCCGAAGAGGACATGGTTTGGGCCAACGCCCCATCAAGAGGATGAGGAAGAGACGTGAGCGGGGTAACATAGGGTTTATGATATGGCATTTCACTCAGCATGACCACTTGCGACAAGTCCGTCCAGGTTTTAAGAATCGTGGCCAATAGGGCCAAACGGTCACCCACTTGTTCACGGGTAAGCGTCCCAACCGGCTGGTCCTGTTCATTTACGATTTCATAAACAATGCCCTGTAAGGGTATCACTCGGTCTTCATCCTTCGAACCGCGTAACAATTCCATTTCACACCATAATAAGAGTGCATTCACGGAGAGGATTTGTGGACCTGGAATACGAATGGACAGATACTGGTTGGCACGAAGCGCACGAAGATAGGTGATGCGAAGAAAGGAACTGTCAGGAGGAAGCGTAATGCGCACCACACCAAAGAGCACCATCGAGGGAACCGAGAGATGCAGTTCTTTATCAAAGGTATCCTTTGTCATCGAGCCATATCCCGAACCCGCATCGTATCCTGCGGGTTTCAAAAAGAGATTGGCAAGTTGGGTAACCCCTTTTTCATTTTTATGAAGTCGGGGACCAATGCTTCCCATCATGGATTCTACATAAAACGCATGCACACCGTGTTGTCGAAGGGTATCACGAATGCTTTGAATTGCCTTCTCATCATATTCGCCCTTGTCATTTCGAATCTCCCATTCTTGAAGGAAGGCTTCTTGGCGGGTACGCGGTATCCAGTCGACATACAGAGACGAATCCTCTCCTGCATACGCTTTATAGCGAGCCATTAGGGATACATCTTCCGCAAGGTCGGCCAGCACGGCACGACAATTCAATTGATTGACGCCGCCTCCGCGAAGAATTTCAGCATCAATGCGTCGACGCCAGGCCTGAAACCATTCCAGCAATCGGGGTCCATGAATGGTTCGTTCAAACTCATCCGCGGTGGAGCCAATGATGCATTGGGCGTGATGGACAAAATCGTGATGATAATCGATATAGGAACGAAGGTATTCGGCCACACGATACAAATTATCCAACGATGGATTCCGTTGACGAAGAGAGACCAAGGAGGGATGATTGGTTAGCGTGACGGGAACACAGCGTTCCACGGCGGCCTCGAGTTCGGGATGGCGCCCCGCCTGGACGATGGCGGCATTTCGGGAAGGCTCTTGAATGGCAAGAAGATGCTCAAGAATATGGTTGATAATACCTTGAGAAGTACGAAAGGTTTTGACCTTCATGTTGCTGTGTTGGTTTTGAAAATGAAACACATCTGTATGGGTCGATGAGGACGCGGAAGCGGACGCCAATGAGGACGCAGAAGCGGACGCCAATGAGGACGCCAATGAATGGTTCACCAAAGAGGCGGCAGAAGAGGCAGGGACATGAAAGGATTGCAAGGCACGAGCGGCTTTGTTTCGAATCTGAAGGACAGCATTCTTATACTTTGGAGGGACCGTGCCTTGGTTTCGCGCCCACTGTATCCACTGTCTCATGTTCGGCACATCTAGCGAAGCAAGTTGGGGGTTCTGTTGACGAATGCCTTCGATATGCTGGAGCACGGCATCAACGGAATTCTGATGATACAATAAGGACAGCGCGCCGATGAGTGCATCCTTCGAATCGGGCAACCTAGAAAGAAGTTGTTCAATCAAACGAAGAGTCACCTTGTCGGATTCACGGGTATTGGACGCCTGGCTTGCCTGATTGGACTGGCTTGCCATCTTCTAGTACAGGAGATAAAGTCTTCTTTCCTTGTACTAGCATGGCACGAGTCGAAGAAGATTGGTGTTCCATCGATGCAGAGTCGAAACTGAATCAGAAAATCGATGTCCTGCAATCGGTCGTACAACAACAATCGGAACTCATTCAACAGTTATCCATCGAAATCAAACAGCTCAAGCAAGAAGTCCTTCGTCCACCGTGTGAGCATCTTTCCTCACAAACCAGTCGAACCCATCAATTATTGGAGGAACTCAAACTCATCAAAGAACGGGAGCTCAATCGAATGCTACGGGAAAAGATTCCCATCCCCTTTTTTTCCATTCATAGTATGAAAAACTCCACCGTCTCCGTACCTTCTCTTCCCAGTCCCCTGTTTTTGGCACAACGAAACCGAGAAGAGAAGAAAGAATTCCAATTATAAGATAGATGAACCCGCATATCGCCCTGTCCCTGTTTCATTTATTGATTGTGGTCCCCTTGTTGTTGTACATTGGTTTTCAACGAACCGACACGCCCTCCTGGATATATTATGCGATAGGCTCCATCGGTGCCATCATCTTCTTCTATCACGGATTCCGTCTGGTGCAGCGACTGGCAGCCTCCTCTCCGAATGCGTGGATCAATGCCATCCATGTTCTCCTGATTGCCCCGCTTCTGATGTACCTGGGGTTCCATCAAAAGGAGAGCCCTCGTGCGGCCTATGAGCTGTTGTTGCTCTTGGCCTTTGGTGCCCTGGGATACCACCTGTTTTCGCTGGTACGACGCCTGCAAACCCACGACACCTTGTAACACCACACACAACCCCTGGGGTGAACTTAAATCCGCGGAGAAGATAGGCAATCATGGCGCATTATTATGCAGATGATGAGTGCAATCAATGCATTCATTATGTACGATTTGTAACGGATTCATCGACCTGGACCTGTGAGGTATGCCTGATGACGGAATGCGGCATGTCCGCATTTTCGACGGAAAACAACATCTCATGGGGACGCTATCAGCTGGCGTGTGGGCATCAGGCCCACATACGGTGTCTTCGTACCTGGTGCAAGCGGGAAGGAGTGAGCTGCCCATGTTGTGGTCCCATCGAGCGGGTCGAAACAAATGAATTTTGTAATCGGTGTGAGCACTTTGGCCATACAACAAAAAAATGCGAAGCGCCCTAAACAGAGTGACCCTAAAACAAAAAGAGGGCGGTGGCCCGCCGCAGCAAGGTTCACATTAGGCGCTTGCCGTAATCTCTTGAAGTTTGCCAAATTGTGGGTCTTTTTCCACCTTCATGCAGTTCTTGCAGTGATAATAGAAACTGCAACTGGAAGGGAAAGTTTCCTCGCATCCACGACAATGAATTTTCTTGGAGCCTTCTTGCATCTGCATCCTCTCTTTTAATTGTTCCTGAAAGTGAATACGAAGACAGTGAATAATGCAATTTCCTTTGGTGAGGGCGTGAAAGTCGCACCCATCAAAGGGACAACGAAAGACCTTGGCATCATCCGAGCGCAACTCAGGGTGTTTGGAGCGGACATGGAGGTCCAGCGTTTGTTTTTGAAGAAACCCCTTTTTGCAGGCTTTACAGATGTGATTTCGTTCTTCTACGTGTTTTTTCATATGATAATGCATGGTATTTTGTCGCTTCATGACAATGTTGCATTCCGGGCATACAAAGTGTCCGTCTGCATTTTTGACATAGGAGAGCGTCATGGAGGGCGTGGAATGGTGCGGAGGGCGCTCCGCGGTTTCAATTTTTAGAGATGCGTCATGTCCCGAATGAGGTCGAGCACGTCGTCGTCGGTTTCCATTCCGACATAATGAGTGGAATAATGGGTCCAGAGCGCATGGATGTCATTCAGCATCATCCCATAGGTATAGAGGGAAAAGGCATGTCCCTCCTCCCATTCTTGTAACAACTGGTCCAGGCGCATACGAATGCGATGACCCAGCGAATACAATTGCTCGTTCTTTTGATAAAAGGTGTCTGCGAATTCCCGCCAATTCAGGGTATCATAGCATTCCAGCTTGGTCGCGCGCATCCCATACCACTCCGCAGGCGGCGAAAATTCATGATAGAGAATGTGCTGAATTTCCTCGAGCAGAAGATGGAGCTGGTCCAGCTCGTGAAGGCTATCAAGTTGGGAAAGGCGCGAAGAAAGGTCCATGATTTGACTCGATACTCACGGTCTGCATGGCGGGGGGAGGGATTCGATTTCAATTTTTTATCACAGAGAACAGAAAATCTCTCCGACAGATAGAATCATGTCCGCTTTTCAACAAACGGTAGGCTCGAAAGCACAAGTGTTTCACGGAACCGCCAAGCGCACCTCAGGTGGCCTCGTCAAGAAAGACCTGATGATGTCGAAGGGTCGCATCATTTCCCGCAAGAAGCATGCGGCAGGAAAGAAGTCCATCAAGCACCTGTTCGCCCTCGGCTACAAGCCGAAGAAGGGCTCGTTCACCTTGATGCGAAAGTCGATGGCGAAGGGAAAGAAGACCCGCAAGGCCAAGCGTTCGGACTAATAAACCCACCTTTCATTCATCCAACCCCGTGTGGTAGTTCCACTCGGGGTTGATGATACAAGTTGATGATACAAGTTGATGATACAAGTTGATGATACAAGTTGATGTTACAATTTCAGGTGGGTGCTCACAATCTGCAACAGCTCCGCCATTTGATGCGGTGCCATCTTTTCCCCCGTGGGACTGGACACAGGGTCATACCAACACAAGGTTCCATTCGACGACTCCTCCTGGACACGCGACCACGCCAGGCCCGCCGCCGCCACACGCAATTCCTGTATGATTTCCTTGTGTTCCTTGGGACCGTAGGAGGCCCGATAGATGCTTTGTATCATTTTATAGACATAATCCACATAGGAGGCGGCCTGGTCTTCCATGGGGGCAAAGAATACGGTATCGTACGGGCGGGCATTCAGGACCGCGCCACTGGTAACATGAACAAAGGTAATCTGACGGGTTAATTTGGACCAGAGTCCATCGGGAATCGTCAGGTCTTCGGAAATGACCAACAGGGGCTTGGGGGCATACGTCATGTAGGTCAGAAACAGGGTCCAGTCGCTCGAATCCACCACGCGAAAGACCGTGTCATAGGAGAGAGGCACATATTTGGCGATTCCAAAGGGAGCATTGGACAGGAGAATCTTCTTTTTAAAGGGTTCGCGAAGGGCTTGGACCGAGTCCCAGAGGGGAGGATAGAGTCCTTTGGGAAAGGGGCCTTGACAGAGAATTCGACCACCGTGCAGATTGGCATGAAACGCTTGAAGGGACAAGGTTTCCATCTCTTGAAGGCATCGAAGCTTCCTGAAGAGGGGCGAACGCAGATAAAATAAAACGAAGAGATAGAAATGCACGCAACGTATTTGAAAACCGCACTGACCTTATTTGCCGTGGACCTCTGTTGGCTGGGAACGGCGGGCATCTTTGGACGGGCCATGATCGAGCGCATTCAGGGCGAGCCCGTCTCCATGCGCCTGTTGAGCGGCGCCATCGTGTACCTGATGTTGGCCTATTTGCTCTTGGAAACCACGTCCTATCGCCAGGCATTCATTCGAGGTCTTCTGATTTATGGCGTGTATGAATTTACGAATTATGCCGTATTCGAACGGTATGATTGGAAATTTGCAGTCGCCGATACGATATGGGGCGGTGTACTCTTTGTCGTCGCACGATACCTTCTTCAGCGGGTCTTGTCGTAACAGGAGACAGGGGACAGAACACGTGCCAGATTGGTGATGAGAAGCAGCAAGAATACATAACGAAGTAGAATGGGAATCTCGGTAGATTTCGTTTCTTCTTCTGGTTCCTGTTCTTGTTCTTGTTGCTCTTTTTCCTCTTCTTCTTGCATGTCCTGCAGAAGGCACTCCAAGATGCTGGCACAACGAGGACACGAAGGGCCGCGAAAGATGATTTTCTCGTTCCATTCGGAGGACACTTCGGATAAGCCGTCTTGTTCTTTTTCTTGTGGTTGTGGCATTTCGTATGTTTGTTTGACTTCTTGCACTTCTTGTGTCTCCTGTGATTTCACTTCTTCCTGTGTCTCCTGTGATTTCACTTCTTGTGTCTCCTGTGATTTAACTTCTTGTGTCTGCTGCGGCACTTCCTGTGTCTCCTGTGGGTTCACCTCTTCTTGTGTGTTGACCTCTTCTTGTATGTCTTCTTGTGTCTTGACCTCTTCTTGTGTCTTGACTTCTTGTGTCTTGACCTCTTGTGTTCCGTCTTCTACCTTTTGTTTCACTTCTTCTGCCTCTTGTGCTCCGTCTTCTACCTCTTGTTTCACTTCTTCTACCTCTTGTGTTCCGTCTTCTACCTCTTGTTTCACTTCTGCCTCTTGTGTTCCGTCTTCTGCCTCTTGTGGTGCCGCGTCAGTTTCCTGTGTCTCTTCCTCCACATCATCCACCAGCGGAGGCAAGGCATCCATCACAGGCTCCAACGGCATCTTCTCTACTTCTTCCGAAGGAAGAGGAATCAACACAGGAGACTCATTTTCACTCCATGATTCGGACGGCACCAACGAAGTGGCTTCCAATTCATTGCTCATGACCCCTTCTTCACTCATTCTATTCTAGGTTTCTCGAATCAGTTTAAGTTGTGGTAAAATTTGATGACGGATATGAATGCCCATGATAGGAGCAAAGAATGCATCTGGTTCTCACAGGAAACCTATCCAAAGAGGCGGTACTCCGCCGCCATCCGGATGCACAATTTCATTCGGTACTAACCCGCGCCTGCACCCTCCTCGCTGGTCGCCAGTGTCAAGACGGCCGCCCGATTACTGAATCCGCGCGATACAAAGAAGCCGTTCGACGCGGCCTCCCCATTCAATTCTGGGACAAGGAAGAACCCCCCAAGGAAGCCGGCACCCTCTGGGTGGACCGCCACGCACCCCGCTCTCTGTCGGACGTCATCGGCCACAAAGAATCCATTTCCCAACTGCGCACCTGGCTTCAATCCTGGAGCAAAGGGGCAGGCGCCCTGGTCATCGGCCCCCCAGGCATCGGAAAAACCACGAGCGTCCACCTCCTGGCCAAAGAGCAGGGATACACCGTCGTGGAATACAATGCATCGGACACCCGTTCAATGTCCAAACTCAAAGGACTCCTGGCACTGGGCATGCGCCGATTGCACCGCGAGGCCACGCCCACCGGATTCCGTCTGACCTGTCCCGTAAAAGGAGAGCTCTGGGTCATGGACGAAATCGACGGATTCACCGCGCAAGACCGCGGCGGAGTGGGAGAGCTGGCCGACATGATACGAAAGGCCCCTCTTCCCATCGTGTGCATCGGAAACGAGATGTCTCCCAAGCTGGCCCCCCTGCAGCGTGCCTGTACCCTCATCAAGTTCAGCCGACCGGTCAAATCCACCATCGCCGCCGCCCTCCTCGGAGTCTGCAAGAAAGAAGGACTCATGGTATCCAAGGCGGAACTGGAATCCATGTGCGAAAAGAGCGGAAATGACATCCGTTCCTTGATAAATGCCCTTCAGTTCTATCAGCCCGCGGAGGCAACGGGTTCACAGGGCGAAAAAGACAGCATGCTGCGCCTGGATTTGTTCTCGGCCACACAGAAGCTGATGTCCAACAAACGCGCCACCTTACAAGAAGCAGATGACCTCGTCTATGTGGATTATGGAATGGTCCCCCTGATGGTACAAGAAGCCTATCTGGCCGCATCGCGAACGCTGGACGAAGCGGTGGCGGCATCGGAACAAGTGTCCTGGGGCGACCTCGTCAGCCGACAACAATGGTCCTCACAAGATTGGTCGCTCTTGCCGCATGTCGTGCACTCCACCGTTGCCACCAGTCGCAAGGTAACGGGTCCGTGCCCCTTTCAAATCTTTCCTCGTCTTCTGGGTCAGAATTCAAAACGAGGCAAGCACCAACGCGGGATGGACGACGTGGCGCGCGCACGAGGCCTCTCGCGGACGGCGGTGCGACTGGACGAAGCCGCCGCCCTGCATCGAATTCTTCTTTCTCCTCTTTCTGTCCTCAAAGGGGAGAAAACCGATAAGCCTGTGATACAAGGGGTGATGGCACGCATGAAAGAAGTGGGAGTGAGCAGAGACCATTTGGTAGAGCAGATAGGGAATTGTCTGTGGAATCCGATGGAGATTCCCAGTAAGGTGAAAGCTGCCTGGACACGAGAATACAATAAGGCGAATCCTGTGTCGACCCTTCAGGCAGACAGTGAAGAAGAGGAAGAGGAAGAGGAAGAGCCCCTTTAGATAAAACACGGATGGAACCATTGTAATAATGCCTGTCTCTGTGCAGGTCGACAGTGAAGGTCCCCTTTTTTACAATGAGCACGAATCTGTCCTGCATGACGTCGAAATGCTTTCCATCGTGCAATTTGAACCTTATCAAGTTCGGGAATGCGCCGACCCAACCAATATCGAAAATACCACAATGCAATTCCAGAAACATCAGGGTTGCGCTGTGGATCGGATAGAATCGGATACTGCTTGGATACTTTCCCACCAGGAACCCATCCTTTTTCCTTCCAGTCTCCTAGGCTCAACCTGGATTTGACACCAAAATAATTGAGCGCAGGATTCGGAGCGCCTGGCGACAGTTTTCCTTTACGAATCGCTTCTACAAACCACTCTAAGGGAAATTCCAGGAGTTGTTGGGAAAAATATTTTCCCTCGTACACACCTAAGGACAACATCTCTGCAGGGGTAAAGGCAGGTTGGAATTCGGGGTCAAAGTTCTCCCCAGGGTTTTCCTGCAGCACATAGGAGTATCCCTGCTGCATTTTATTGTACACCGTAATCTTGGTACCTTTTTTATAGTCTTTGATGGAGTTGCCTTTCGATTCGAGAATCTTCAGCATGTCGTCGGTGGTTCGAATGCTCAAGATGCGTTTGTCTTTGAAATGCATCGCTCTCTATGGTGTAGCAGGATTATCCGCTGTAGGCAACGGCCACCACCTTGACCGACGGGTCCGCGGACCACACGCAGACATAGAAGGACGCCGTTGCGTAATTCACAGGAACTCCCTCCACAGTCGGACCATTGACGGGTTGAACCAGACGAAACCGATAGACATCCTGACCCATGCTCTGAATCACCAACTGTTGCCCCATGTATCGATACGAAAGACCGTTCGTCACTGCGGTCGTCGCCACGGATTGCACAAAGGCGCTGGCATTGGTCGTATTCAACAGGGTACCCGTATATTGTAAGACCGCCGCATTCCCCGTGACCGCAGTACGCAACTGACTGGGAGTAAATCCCGTACCATTGGCCAGGGCCACCAAATATTTGCTCTTGGAATCAATCTGGGAATATTCGGTTCGATAAGACATCTTTCTATGAAGAAGCAAGAACATCTTCATCCTGGATAGAAATGTCGGGCTACATCACCATTGTCAACACCGTCTGGTTGTATCCTCCCGTCTATGTCGATGCAGGACTGGCAGCCACCACCTACCCCTATCAGCGCATCGGCAATATAGTTATTTGTCCGGATATCATCGCCCTTAAGGGCGTCTATGGAGACATCTTTGGCAAAACCTCCATCGCACAGGGCAGCGGAAATGCAGGATTCTCCTTGGGAGTAGGAACCAATCTCCAGGACATGGGAGAGGATTTCGTATTTCAGCTTCCAGGAGGCGTGGACATCATTCGATGGCGGCTGGTACGCCAACTGACGCCCCAGTATCCCATATATGACATCCCCACCCCAGGCAATTCCCCGAATGGAACCATTGGATACGTCACCGTCTTTACGGCATGGGCGGCCAATGCCTCGCCCGATTCAAATGTCTTTGATGAGATGTATGTGGTTCGCACTGGATAAAATTGAGCGTCCTCATCCAGCACATAAGGCATCCATGCAGCGCTATACCCCTCCGAAACCCGCTCCCCTCCCCGCGGATTATGAAGAATTCTATGCGTCGTTGACACCGGCGGAAAAAGAGCTGGACCTTCTGGCAAAAGAATGGTTGGGCTCTTCGTATTTTATTCAATGGACGCACATGTATACCAAATGGAAAAAGGCAAAACAGGCCAAGGAAGTATCGTAAAAAACATTGGTTCTAACTCACAATACACACACCCCCCACCCACGCGACTCCCTTCCTCCGCCTTTTTTATTGCCATTCACAGAATGCAAACGCCTCTCCGTACCCTATGGGGTGCCCTGGTGGGCGATGCGGCCGGCGCAACCTTGGAATTTTATTCGGGCGGCATCACGGAAGCCGTGGCCGTCCGCGCCCTTGCCCTACCAGGCGGCGGTGCACTCGGCGTGGGCCCAGGACAAATCACAGACGACGGCGAACTGTCTCTGGCCCTCTGGTCCGTGTTACGAAACAAGCATCCCCAAGACGGATTTCCCTTAGAAGAAGTGGCCCGCGCCTATGTGGCCTGGTACGCCTCCTTTCCCTTTGACATCGGATACACCTGCTCGAATGCCTTTGAACACTTACAGGAATGGACCACCGAAGGAGGGAACCTGGACACCACCTTGCAAACAATTTCCTCGTTACTATCGGGTTCGCAAGCCAACGGCGCCCTGATGCGCGCCACGCCCCTTGCGGCCTGGTATGCATCCCATCCTGCCGGTTCCAGCGAAGAAACGGCGCAACGCGCTGCACAGTCGGCCATCCTGGACGCCCTTCTGTCTCATCCAAGCCGCGTCACACAAGATGCCAATGCGGTCTATGTCTATGCCCTCACCTTATTGCTCCTGGGCGTATCTCCCTCCGCCACCGCCTCGCGCGTGGACAGTTATGCCTCGACCCTCTGTGACACCGTTCGACAGTGGGTAAACGAATCCAAGGGCGAATGGAGTACCCTGCCGAATACAGAAGTCAACATCGGTCATGCCCGCCATGCCCTGACGATGGCGCTCTGGTTTCTGCGGCATTCCGAGGTGGAAGTGGAAGAAGCCCTCCTGCACACACTGATGAAGGGTGGAGATACGGATACCAACGCCGCGATTGTGGGAGGGCTGGTCGCCTGTTATCATCCTGTTCCCTTCTCTCTTCTGCAGGGCGTCCACGACTTCGATGGCACGCAACAAAAACGAAAGCGACCCGCCGCATATGGTGTGCGGTGGAATCTAAACCTCCCTGCTACCGATACCTAGAAGATGAGCGGATGGGACGACCCATGGCCAGGCGCGCACTGCGGGGTATTTGGATTCGAATGTGCCTCCTATCATACCGACCGCTATCGAATCCACGAAGCCTGTGCCGCCTTATTGGAACTCCCCCCACACGTACGATATACCTCCCATCAACTGGATACCCGATTGGCATCTTATCTTCGTAGACAAGGAGTACTCGGTACATGCGAACACATCATTCCCTATGATGCACCCTTGTGGAGCGCATTGGGAATTGAAACCACCGAGCCCATGTGGCCCCGTGCACTTTCCTATCATCTTCGAATGCCACAGAAGGGACCCTGTCCCATGTGTGGTCTTCTTCGCCCCCTTGTCTCGTATTCTCCCAATCGATTGTGTTCGGCATGCACTGCCACTGCCTCCGCTACTTGCTCTGCCATCATGGAGCTTCGACAAGAGGGAGACCACGTGGAAGCGATGGCGCGATGCCCTGTATGCCACGCCGAAGTCAACGAAGAGAAGCGATGGCACGCCTTTTGTGCGCGTTGTGCTCGTTCCGAATCGTTGGTGGACGAAGAGGGAACACGAATTGAATTTCAACCCACCGAGGGAACAGAATGGGGATACCGTTCCATTCGCTATCGAGCATCGGGCCTGGAAACGCAGTACCATACCACCCCTTGCCCCTGTTTCTTTCAAGGTCAGCCCTGTGTGGCCGAAGACGTGGGCACAACGCATCATGTCATGGTGCGACCCGTTCATCCTGCGACGGCTGTGTTTCGTCCCGTGTTTCTTCCCGTAGAATCAGAGAATCCATGGGATACTTCTGGTAGGCAAGAACCACCTCCGCAGCCAGAGGAAGCGTGGGAGGCATTCCACGACCCAGCCGTTCCAAGGTGGGCTGCCTGGATGCCCGATACGCCTCCTCATTCGGAAATCGCAGAAGTTCACGACACTCGTCTCGCCACGCCTGCACAAACGCCGAGCCCTTTCGACACGCCATGACATCGGTCTGTATCACGCCGTCCTTGACCCATCCTGAGAATTCTCCCTTGCGAGGAAACAGGGCGTCGAGGGACTGGGGCGGCCGAGAAGAAGAGAGCTCCACCCATGCGCCTCCGTGTTCGGCCAATGTCCACAGTTGCAAGAACCGAGGAAACAACGGCTCACTGGGTTGCAGGGCGGGATGCGCCGATTCCGAAAAGGTCACGTATCCTGCATACGTCTGCCGTGTCAAGAGTATCATACGATACGTAGGGTTCTTCCGTTTCCATTCGAGCCACCGCTGCCGAGCCACCGCGGGCAGACGACGATAGGGGTCCAAATGGTCTGGTTCAGGCCAGTAGCTCCATATGACCCGCGGAATCGGGGCACTCGAGGGCCGAAAGAGGAAAGCGCATCCGAGTAAAATAAAAAAGATAAGGCCCACCCAATACCCTATCTCCATATACGCTTTTAACTATGATTCTCTTCTTTATTTTTTTCACCAATCAGCACACGGCAGGACATGCAGACGGACCGCAACCCCGTTTCCTGGGACAGGGAGAGCACATCCCACTCCGCCCATACTTTTAATTTCCTTTTACACGAAAAGCAGGCACCACTCATGGAGTCTCCAAAGTGTTCATGCCATACCTTTCTGCGAATCTTTTTCGGAGCCTTGCGACGCCGCAAAGGAATGGCCCACGCGGTCAAGGAGATGGGAAAGAAGAGTTTGGTATTCACCATCTCTTGAAACGAGACGCACTCCTCTTCGGCCTCAAGGGCCTTCCAAGCAGGATGCTGAACCCATTCGTGTTCGGGCTGGGAATGGTCAATGCACAGTCGCTGTAAGGCCACACTGCACGCACCCGCCTTGGCATCCCGCTCCTGTTGCAGCAGCCAGTAGGCAGATTGGTAGAGAATGGCATCGCGGGTTTCGCGATTGTGTTGGCAAAGCAATTGTTTAAATTGGGTCGAAGGACGCATCGGATGAAAAGTCAACCCATCTGCTACCCCTCCTCCGTCATCAATTTTTTTTTGCAGAACAAGAATGTAAACCAGTGCCCCTCTCCTCCTGGATAAGAACCCGATGCGATGGACCCGTATGCTTCGCTCCTATGCCATGCGTGCACCGCCACCGCCACCGCCGCCCGCCTTCGTGCTCCTTCTGTGGTTCTTCACCGCAGGGGAAGAGGCCTCCGCGCATAAAAATTGAAATCGCTCCATTTTCTCCGTCTAAGGTATCATGTTTCCGTCTCCTTCGCTTCGCCCCCTCTCTGAAACCAAACTACGCCGCATGGGCTTGTGGCCGCTTCCGCCCCGATTTCTCATCCGCCTTCAACACAATAACGCAACCACGGCCACCAAAGACGCCACGCCTGCCCCTACCATCGCCGCCTCCGCAGGAACACTGGGTGCATAAATCTGCCGAATTCGTGGACGAGCCTGAAGATACCAAATAAACAAAAGCGCATGCCCCATCGCAATCGATACCGCCTCCTTCGGAAATCCAACCCATAACGCAGGAATCACATGCAGGCACACGTCCATTACACGAACCACCGCGCGCTTGAGGAGCGACGGTATTTTTGTAAGAAGCGGTGGGGCAAACGAATCAAACAACTCCACGTCGATGACAGGAACGTCCCCTATCATCCAGGTGAAGAGCACCACCGCCAGAACCAGCCACGTGGTGGCCCGTAACACATCCTGAACGGGAGCGGGCCAGACGGCAAACAGGAGAAGGGCGCCGAGATTCTGATTGGTAAACATCGACGCCATTCGTTCCACAGGGTCCATTGCTACTTACCCGTTCTCCTTTTGATTCCTAGGATTCAAGCAGACGCGTCACATATCCACGGGCCACACAGGTGCCCTCTTGAAATAAGGAAAGGGGTCGGTCATAGAGGGCCCCAGGCGCGGCAAGGAACACAGGGTGAACGGGTTGGAGGCGAACGCCGAGCAGCATCGCGTAGTCCATTTCTGTCTCCCAGTCCCTGTCATGAATTGTCCTGCGGGTGGATTGAACAATGACCGTGGCCTCTTGCTCGGTAAGCTGATAATGGAGCGATTGCGTATAATGCAATTGGAGGGGAGTCCCTCGTGGTAGATAATTCTCTTGGGTATCATACAGGTCATACCAGTCATCTTCGATGCGTACATTGACTTCCAATAAGCTGCATCGTGGCATACTTTCGTACTTACGAGAGGTGCTGTGTGTAATTTAAGCCTTTTTTCTTATGATAGGGGGGATAGAGTATCATGTCAAGAGATTATCCAATCGACAATCCATCTACTGTCGTGCATCTTCAAAACGAATTCGAATCCTA
>Ga0164296_1001484_pt1 | contig 24875 bp, 24 predicted proteins | sample GEODES057metaG_FD_113533 | JGI IMG/M metagenome (GOLD analysis project Ga0164296, IMG submission 113533) | Dystrophic lake water microbial communities from Trout Bog Lake, Wisconsin, USA - GEODES057 metaG | ecosystem: Environmental > Aquatic > Freshwater > Lake | place: USA: Trout Bog Lake...
AATGTCCTTAAGTATGACGATGTCATGAATCGTCAGCGCGAAGTGATCTATGGCGAACGTCGCGAAGTTCTTGAGGGTGCAGATATCGCACCACAGGTGCAGCGCTTTATGGAAGAGACCATCACCGCTTACGTTCGTGGAGCTACAAGCGAAGGCTTCCCAGAGAATTGGGATCTAGCAGCTCTCTTCACTGCTCTGAACGTGCTCTATCCAACTTCAATCACAGCTGAGTCACTCGCTACAGAAGTAGGCGGCGCTCAAAACCTAGATTCAGATTTGATCTTGGACCGAGTGCTTGAAGATGCAAAAGCTCAGTACGCAAAGCGCGAGGCAGAACTTGGTGAAGTTGTCATGCGTGAACTCGAGCGCAAAGTCTTGCTCTCAGTTCTTGATCGCAAATGGCGTGAGCATCTCTATGAGATGGATTATTTGCAAGAAGGCATTGGCCTTCGCGCGATGGCACAGCGCGATCCGCTTGTCGAATACCAGCGTGAAGGTTATGAGCTCTTTGCAGCGATGATGGATTCGATCAAGGAAGAGCTTGTTGGACTTCTTTTCCACGTTGAGGTTAATGTCGAAGAGAACAACGAGGATGGTGCTCCGGTCATTCAGGCTCCAGGACTTCCCGCTGCTGCGCCAGCTTCGCAAGAGAACTTGCGTTACACAGCAGCCGATGAAGATGGTTCGATTGTGCAAAGTGGAGCTCCAGAAGTCTCCAAGAATGGTCCTTGCCCTTGTGGTTCGGGTCGTAAGTACAAGCGCTGTCACGGAGCTGCATAAGAGTTAACCAGTCAGGGTCACTGCACTAGGGTCACTGCACTAGGGTCACTGCACTAGGCCTGGTTCCACATGGCCTGGTTCCACACGGTCTGGTTCAACTAGAGCAAGTTGAATTCAGTACAGAGCCAGCGTTGGTCGACGCCCTCAAAACGTAATATCAGCGACCGTACGCGCTCTCCGAAGCGAAGAGTGACAGTGACTTCAAGTACGCCTTCGATGGGCTGACTAATGTAGATTTTTCGAATACGTGGAGCATCGCTTTTAGAAATTTTGCCAGGCCCGGTTTTTCTCATTACTGGCTGTGAAAGTTTTTGAAATACCAGGCGATGCGAGGCACGTGAGAGTTGCATCGCCGATCTCCGGCCAGACCAGATCTCGACCACCCCGATCACATAGTTTTCTACCATGGGATTAATTTCGGGAAGTTCACTGAGCGCCGAAGGTTGGGGAAGGTAGAGCGGATCTGTTTCTTCATCAGGTAGTCCTTGTGGAGTGGGGACAAGATAAAGTTTTGGAGAAGCTAGTGTCTGGGTCGGTGCATCACTCTGAAAACGTAGGAGTGGAGCAATCTGCGGATCTAATTGAGGTGAGAGAAAGCCAGGACGTGGAATTCGGAGCATGGTCTCGGGATATGAAGTCATCTCCGAATACTGCAGGTCAAAATTAAGCGTGTGATCCTCCAAAGGGATGATCTTTGCCTGTGCATAACTTTACGCATGGAGAAGTGATTGAAGGTATTCATCTCCCATGATTGAAATTCAGAAATTTATCCAACGTAATTCAAAGCGATTGACTGCTTTTAGCATCTTGGGAATTACGCTGCTTGTTGTATTGAGCACAACCACGAAAGGTCCGCGAGGATACGCCTGGGAGGTCACAACCCCCATACCAACGCAGTCGCGAGTATCGACCACAAATATCTCACTCGTTCGGGTTGATTTAGGTTCCTTGAGCAGCAGCTATCTTGGTAAGACGGAGTTAGTGGTGGGCCAATTCGCCTCACATGCGTTAGCTGCCGGAACTCTCTTGATGCCACGCGACATTGCACTACATCCCATGACGAGTGGTATGGCACTTTTACCTCTAGGACTTTTAGCTTCGGATATTTCTCCAAATATTGCTCCAGGTGATTTTGTAGATGTGTATGTCATTCCAAAAGACCAAACTGCTGCACCCGGGGTGGTTGTCACTCATATTGATGTAGCAGAACTCGATCTTCATTCGCGCTCACTTGGTGGAAGTGTAGATATTTCACTGAGTGTGACGGCCAGCCAGGCGGCCATGATTATCGATGCCGAATCTCAAGGCCGATTGGTGGTGGCAACGGATGCGTTCTGAAATTCCACAAATTGAGGTGGTGACGGCTATCGCTGATGCCGAGAGTGAAGACTATGTCGCGCAATTGCTTTTCTCACAAGGCTGGAACATTATCTATCGGGCATTTGATGGAGCATCGCTCGAGAATTTTCTGCAAACGCGAGATCCTCACCTTCGCACCATCGTGGTTTTTCGTTCAGATCTAGAAGGACTGGCTTTGATCAATCTCGACAGGTTTCGACAGAGTTCGATCACTTTCATCTCACTCGATCTGGTGAAAATCACCGCTCATTCGGTCATGACACATATTCGTCAAGAGTTGCGGATTCCTTCCCCAAATTCCAGAACGCACTCACCATCAAGTAACCAGACAGATATCAACGAAGTCTCTCCCCAAATTCACCGAGCTAGCTCAGAGCAAAGCCCGGCCCCGAAAGGGCAGAAAAAGGGTGCTCCATTGCAGGCGCAACGTTCCAATACTTATATTCGCAAAGCACGTCGAGTGATTGCAGTGACGGGCAGCTCAGGTGCACCTGGCAGGACTCGCTTCTCCTTGGCACTGGCGCAAGAGGTCGCTCGAGCAGAGCCGGTCTTGGTAGTAGATGCTGATGTGCGATCCCAATCATTAGCAAGGCAAAGAGACTTGTACATGAGTCAATCGATCAAAATTGCACCGCTCGATGTCAAGCAGCGGCCCACGGTCTTGCCAGAAGGTGACGACACAGTGATCGTTGATCTTGGAACACTTCCAACATTAAGCGAGACGGTCACCGATCGAAGGTGGCAAGGTTCCCTTGTTAACCACGTCTTAGATACGGCATCCCACGTGGTCTACTTAACGAAGTCAACACCTTCAAGTATTAACGAACTCTCGCTCTTCTTACGAGAATTTCCTGTACTTCTCAAGGCTGTTCCGATTACTTATATATGCATCCTCAGTGGCAATTCGAGGAGTTTGCGCGAGTGGGAAGGCAAGTTCATGACTCTGACGGTAGGGGAAAGTCGATTTATATTGCGTGAATCCCAGCTCGAATCCACCCCGACCGAGTTAGGAGTAAAGGCCACACCATCGCTACCCTTTATCGGCCAACTGATGAAGCCTGCCCAACCGCATCGCAAAGAGATTGCTAAGATTCTGGCATCAATGTTGTAACGCCATTAATCCACTAATTCGCTAATCCGCTACCCAGTTTTTGAAGGGAGTCATAATGAGTTCTCGCATTGAACTTGCTTACTCCCACACTGCGCTAACCGACGCAGATAAAGATCGGTTGTCAGTTCTGATTACAGAATGGCAGTTACTCGCTGATTTATCGTTTGCTGACTTAGTGTTGTGGGTTCCACGCAGGCAGGATTACCAAAGCTGGCCCGAGGGTCATGTAGCTATCGCGCATATTCGCCCGACTACCGCTTCCACTGTGTTCACTCAAGATCTCATTGGGTTAGAAATACCGTGGGGCAAAAATGCCAGAATAGATCAATCACTCTCGCAAGGTGAGATTGTGAGAGACGCCGAACCCGAGCAGGTCGGGGAGCTGTTGATCAAAGAAGAGACAGTCCCGGTCTTTTTCGAAGATCGCGTGATTGCCGTTATTTCCCGGCACCGCGACGCGATCTCTATGCGATCTCCGTCAAAGCTCGAGCTGAACTATCGCGAGATCGCGCACAAGATTTATCGAATGGTTGCAGAAGGAACATTCCCTATTCAAAACAGCATTTACCAAGCTGAAGCTGCCCCGCGAGTAGGAGATGGACTGATCCGACTCAACGCTCAAGGGATCACTATCTATGCAAGTCCCAATGCTAGATCCGCGGTCAGTCGCCTTGGCTGGGAGAAAGAAGTCGAGGGAAATAGCCTAGGAACAATTTTTGATTCACTTGCTCGTCCTCAAGATCATCCAACTGAGGAGAATTGGTCCACAATTCTTAGTGGTCGCAACTTGCGCCGAGTTGATTTTGATAATGGAAATGGAATCGTGGATCTGCTTGTCATTCCACTGATTGAAGGCCAGGAGCGAATTGGTTCTATCGTTCTCGTTCACGACGTCACCGAGTTGCGTCGCCGTGACCGAGACCTTGTGACGAAAGATGCCACGATTCGTGAGATTCACCACCGAGTTAAAAACAATCTTCAAACAGTATCTGCATTACTTCGACTTCAGTCACGCCGAGTTGAAGACCCCACGGCTAGCGCGGCGCTTGCAGAGGCAGTTCGTCGTGTTGCTTCTATCGCGATTGTGCATGAAACGCTCTCTGCATCAGACGCCGAGTCAGTGTTATTTGATGAGGTATATGAGCGGATTGTTCACAACGCCATTGAGTTGAGTACTCGACCAATTACCTTGCGCAAGGTAGGTGAATTTGGTGTTTTAGATTCACAGATTGCAACACCGCTCTCACTTGTCATTACCGAGTTGATTCACAACGCCCTTGAGCATGGTTTGGCAGAGACCGGCGATGAGCTGGTTATTGATATTGAGCAGCAAGAGCTCGCGAGCGGGAATGTGGGCGAAGAGAAGAAGATTGCTTACGAGATTTTGATTTCCGATAATGGCTCTGGGCTGCCCGAAGGGTTTGATTGGCAGACTTCATCCAATCTGGGATTACAGATTGTTCGTACCTTGACGGAAAATGAGCTCAAGGGGAGCATCTCGCTCAAAAGAAAGGGCAACCAGACGGTCGCCCAACTCAATTTTGTTGCTTAGTTAATCTGCTAGTTAATCTGCTAGTTAATCTGCGGAATAGCGAGGCGAGTTAATCACGCCCTGCGATGCTTTTGAGCTAAACCCTAGCCAACTAGCAAGAACTCTGAGATTTCAATCTCGAAACTAGAACTGATTTTGGCTTTCCAGCATGCGTGCACGGTTTCTGGCTGCACGACGCTTGAGAGCACGGCGCTCATCTTCGGAGAGTCCGCCCCAGACGCCCGCATCCTGACCACTTTCAAGGGCCCACGCGAGGCAAGGTTCTTTTACCGGGCAGCGGTTACAGACTTTTTTGGCCTCTTCGATTTGAGCAAGTGCTGGGCCAGTGTTTCCGATAGGAAAGAAAAGCTCAGGGTCTTCGTCGCGGCAGGCTGCTTCGTGGCGCCAATCCATCGCAGATCTCCTTCAGGTAGGGAAGTTAACATTCATGTGTGGTCTGCTACAGGCTCGAAGCATGACTTATCGTGAATACAGGCATATTCTCTCGCACTGCACTTGGTATAACAAGGATAAACACTCAAAGATTCCTGTGATCTGTGCCCCCGACAGGAGTCGAACCTGCGCACCCGCCTCCGGAGGGCGGTGCTCTATCCACTGAGCTACGAGGGCTTGCCGAGAAATCTACTCACGCGATTTAGTCGCCCAAGCCGATTACAAGTTCAAACCGTGCGCTCTAAGGGTATCAGTGAAAGAATAGGGATCAGCGATCACCAAACCAAAACCAACCAAAACCAACCAAAACCAACCAGGACTCACCAGAATTAACCAGAAGAGGAACCCCATGAGCGACACCACCTCGACAACCTCAACAACCTCGGCAGATTTACAGGCCCAAGGCGAACTCCTGAAGGCTTACTTCGCGACCGGATGCTTCTGGGGAGCCGAGCGTAGATTTTGGGGTCTCGATGGCGTGGTAACAACTTCAGTTGGTTACATGGGTGGAACTACTTTTCAACCTAGTTATCAAGAAGTCTGCACTGGCCGCACCGGGCACGCTGAAATTGTTGAAGTCATCTATGACCCAAGTGTTATCACTTATCAGCGGTTGCTTGAAGAATTCTGGACGATGCATGATCCGACTTCTCTAAATGCTCAGGGTGGAGATATTGGAACGCAATATCGAAGTGCGATCTACACAACTTCTGAAAGTCAGATGAGAGATGTTGAGCGCACCCGTGCAATCTACGACGCAGAACTTGCCAAACATGGTCTTGGCGCAATCGTCACCGAAGTTAAGCCTGCTGACGGTATGACATATTGGCTGGCTGAGGAGTATCACCAAAAGTATTTGGCAAAGAACCCGAATGGCTATGACTGCCATTCTTCAACTGGGATTGCCTTCCCAGTGACTGTTGGCTAGAACTACCAGCTAGAACTACCAGCTAGAACTACCAGCTAGAACTATCGCCTTCGGTGGCGCGCCAGCAGTACCACGCGACAACGCTTTGGAAACCGGCAAAGCGCTCGCCAATAAGATCGAGTTCCTTTGGATCTATATATTCACCTAGGGCATGAATTTTTTCCCAGCCACGTCGGACTGCCAAGTCTCCAACCGGCCAAAGATCTAATCGACCAAGGTGAAAGATCAAGAACATCTCGACTGTCCAACGGCCGATTCCCCAGATCGAGGTCAGCTCTTGAGAAATTTCCTCGTTGCTCAGGCGCGAGAATTTTTTGAATTCAATAGCGCCGCTCAAAGTTCCTTCGGTCAGCTCGGAGATTGCGCGCACCTTAGCCCCTGAAACGCCGGCCGAGCGCAGCTCTTTTTCCGAGAGCGCTGCAATCGCTTCTGCCTCAATCTTTCCGCCGGCCAACGCTTTTACGCGATCTCTGATGGTGTCTGCCGCTTTAATTGCAAGCTGTTGAGAGATGATCGATGTCACGAGAGTTTCGTAGTGGGTGCGGGTAGGGCGTTTGGAATTTATCGTGCAGAGCGGAGATTGTTTAATAATCGGTTTGAAAGTTGGATCGATTCGAGCAAATTTACGTACATAAACGTGCATTTCATCCGGGGAGGTAAGTGCCATGTGGGGAATTTACCTTAAAAGGTGTGAAAAATAACTAAGATTGAACTAATGATTACCGAGCAGGTTGGTGCTAATAACCTACACAGCATCGTCAACACGACTAGTTCTGTGGCGTGGGCTCTCACACTTGCAGGCCTTGGTCTGGTTCTCCTTTTGGACTTTTTATTTGCTTTTAGAAACCGACATAAAGTAACCAGTTTACGAAATGTCGCTTGGTGGACGCTCTTCTATGTAGCTGCCGCAATCGTATTCGGCGCAACTCTGGGATTATGGTCAACCACACAGGCTCGCACCGAATTCTTTGCTGGTTGGCTGACCGAATACTCACTTTCGTTCGATAATCTCTTCGTCTTGATATTAATCATGGCGAGTTTAAAAGTTGCCAAGGAGCGTGAAGAGATTGTTCTCTTTGCGGGAATAGCTTCTTCGCTTCTCTTACGCGGGCTCTTTATCGCAGGGGGAGCGGCGTTGATCAATCGATTCGAATGGATTTTTTATATTTTCGGCGGATTCTTGATTTACACGGCAGTCACGCTATTTCGTGAGAGCGAAAAAGAAGAGTGGCGTGAGGGAAGAATCATTCGCTTGATGAGACGCCGTGGATTTTCACTCTCGGTGATTGCGTTGATCGCGATCGCCCTGACAAACCTGATCTTCGCATTTGATTCCATTCCTGCAATTTTCGGCCTTACTCATAATCCATATGTGATCGTCACCGCGACCATTTTCGCCTCCATGGGTTTGCGCCAGCTCTATTTCTTAATCGGTGACCTCATGAGCAAGCTCATCTACCTCAGCGAGGGTCTTGCCGTTGTCCTTGGGTTTATCGGCATCAAGCTTGTCTTCGAGGCAGCGCTCGGTGAGGGTCATACCCGGATATGGGGAGTGGCAATTCCCAACATCTCATTAGGCACGAGTCTGGTAGTAGTGATTTCAGTGCTTGCGCTGACAACCATTTTCAGCGTTGTGAAGAGTCGCAAGCAGGCTCGCCCCGATTAAAAGCAAGCGGGATTTCCTGACGCTAGGCTTAAGCCATGAGTAATTCGACGGGTAACAGCCAGTCAGCTGGAAGCAGTATTGCTGCGGGAAGTGAATCAGCCGCTGAAGGCAATCACGAGGGCGCAACCACGACTTATGCTGGAAAAAGCGCTGCAGTCGATCAGCTCAATTTAGCTCCCGCAACTCGCGTAGTGAGCGCGGGTCGTCCCATTAAAGGGGAAGACGCTGGAGTCAATGCCGGTATTGATTTAAATTCAACTTTCCATGCACCCGGTGAAATTGGATATGGTCGCTACGGAAATTCAACATGGAGCGCGTTAGAAAGTGCGATCCAATCACTCGAAGGCGGCAAGACGCTCGTATTTTCTTCTGGTATGGCGGCAATCTCAGCTGTACTTTCTTTGCTTCCTAAAGGCGCAGTAATCGTTGCGTCTAAAAATGGCTATGCCGGCACGATGTCAGTTATGCAGCGGGCTCAAGCGGCCGGGACTCTTGAATTGCGGCTCGTTGATATCTCGAACACAGAAGAAGTTTTGCAAGAAATCAAAGGCGCAATGTTGCTCTGGATCGAGTCTCCGACAAATCCTGCGCTAGAAGTTGCCGACCTACCAACAATTATTGCGGCCGCAAAGTCGCTTAACGTAGGTGTCGCTGTAGATAACACATTTGCAACTCCGCTTTTGCAGCAACCTATTGCGATGGGCGCCGACATGGTTATTCACTCGCTCACTAAATATATTTCGGGACATAGCGATGTCATCCTCGGGTCGATCTCCACGCCGGATGAAGCTCTCTACGCTCGCCTTTCTGATGTTCGTAAACTTGGTGGAGCTATTCCTGGTCCATTTGAAACGTGGATTACTCTCCGCGGTTTGCGCACACTTTCGGTGCGCATGGAACGCGCTCAAGCCAACGCACTTGAACTTGCTCTGCGTTTATCAACGCACCCAGCTGTTGAAAAGGTTCGTTATCCAGGCCTGCCGACAGATGCACATCATGACCGAGCTAAGAGTTTTATGAAGGGATTTGGAGCGGTCATCTCATTTGATGTGAAGGGCGGCCCCGAGGCAGCAGACAAGGCATGCGCCAGTTCCGAACTCGTCACATTTGCCACTTCACTCGGGGGAGTTGAATCCCTCTGGGAGCGCCGCCACCGTTGGAGCGCTGAGAGCCCGCTGATCCCCGCTCAACTCGTCCGGCTTTCAGTCGGAATTGAAGATGTCGAGGATCTCTGGCGCGATATTGATCAAGCCCTTCGCGCCTCTCAGGCTTAACTTGGCTTAACCTGCCTCAAGAAAATTAACGGAGCCACCCACCGCAGGTCGGAATGCTCTTGGGGATTTGGTGCCCGGTGGCCCTCGCCACCCAGATAATCGCCGAATTCATTTCCTGCAAGTAACAAGCCCAACGGGTACATTTAGAGCATGTTCAAAGCGATCAAGCGGGTGTTGGCATTCTTCGCCTTTCTGCTCATTATCTTGAGTGCACTCAAATCCCTCTTCGCTTGGCTTGCAAATTCAAGTAACGACAATCATGAAGTCTTTACTGATGAAGAAGAGCATGAACCTCAGTTCTAATCTCTCTCGATGAGCACACACACATCTGATTCGGGCGACCTGCAATATCTCGCAGGAGTTTGCAATATTGGTCCGCAAGAGATCGCCCAACGTAAGCGAGTGGGTTACCTCGGTTTAATTCTGATGCTTGTAACTACAGTTGCTCTTCTTACTTCGCATTCTTCGCACGCCATGCGCCTTCTTGCCTTTTTTCCAGCAGCCATGTTTGGCGCTGGCTATGTTCAGAGTCGTAAAAAGTTTTGCTTTGCCTTCGGCTTTAAAGGTGTTTTCAATTTTGGAAAACTTGGAACGATGAAGTCGGTTCAGGCGCAGCAGGACCTTAAAGCCGATCGCGCAATGGCCCTACGTATTTTTTCACAGAGCATGGCAATCGCAGCAGTTATCACAGTCGTCGTCGAACTTATCCCAGTTCACTAATTCAAAGGTTTTACACTTCTTATGGCATCACCGCGCACTCTGCACATTGTTCTTAATGGCGTTCAGGAAGATTCACGTGTTCTCAAGTGCGCATGGTCACTTGGCAATGCCGGATGGGATGTCATTGTTGCCGGATCATCACCCACTGGTGAACCAGATTTTCTGACAATTGGTTACGCCACGATTGAACGCCTGCCGCTAAAAATTGTGATCAGTAAGTCACAAGTCCCCGCGCTATTTCGCCCATTGATTATGGGAGAGCGCTCTCGTTGGTTTATCGAAGGTTCGCTGCGACACCTGCGAAGATATCGCCGCAAGGCCTTTGAGGTTCTTGGAATTCGCCGAGAAGTAGTTGTTCCCAATCTGGCTCGAGCTGTAAAAGCAATTACGCCAGTGGCCATGGAATTTGAACCAGCGATTATTCACGCCCACGATTACACGGCGCTTCCGATTGCCGGAGCAGTGGTCGAAGCCCTGCGCGAAGCAGGTAAGAGCGTCGAATTGATTTACGATGCCCACGAGTATGTTCCAGGCGTCGCTCATCTTACAAAGCCAATGGCGAACCTCTACACGAAAATTGAGCGCAAATACTCGGCCACCGCAGCAGCGGTGCTTTCTGTGAGTGAGCCGATGAACGATCTACTTATGGACCAACTGCAGATCACTACTAGGCCAACCATCGTTGCAAATGACCCGCTTGTCGAAGGACAGGAGCCATCACGGCGTAACCTTCGCGAAGACTGTGGAATTAAGGCCGGTGTTCCACTGATGGTTTATTCGGGAGCAGTCGCGCCCCAGCGAGGTGTACAGACTGCAGTTGCTGCGTTGCGACAATTGCCCGACGTGCACCTAGCGTTGATTGCAAACCCTGGAAATAAGTCTGTGCAAGACCTTGTAGCAAGCGCACCAGATCTTAAAGAGCGATTCCATGTTCTGTCTTATGTGCCAAACTCTGAGCTCGTCTCATATCTTTCGCAAGCAGATATTGGATTGATTCCGATTTTGCATCGCCTCAATCACGAGATCTCACTCATCACTAAATTTGGCGAGTACATGCAAGCGCGCTTACCTATTTTGGTGAGCGATGTAAAAACCATGTCAGCTGAAGTTCGAAAGCTCGGCAACGGTGAAGTTCATATCGCAGATGATGTCCAAGATTTTGTTCGTGCGGCGCAATTGATTTTGAATGATCCAGAGAAATACCGCGCCGCCTACACACCGGAAGTTTTGAGTCAGCGCACCTGGGAAGGTCAGGCCGAAATTTTGGTCAATCTCTACAATTCAATTGCAGGAGTTTCGCCAAACGCTCGCGCCTACAAGCCATTTGTGGTCAGCGAACCGGTTAAGCGCCAGCTCCAATAACTCTAAAGACAACCCCAGGGAAGTTCTCTGGATTCATGGTGCGACGGCCATCGACAATCGCTTTTGCGCCAGGGAAGCAATCCTTCTTACGTTCTTTGTATTCCTTGTGATCGGCCTGCAAAATAACTGCGTCACACTCTTCGCCCAGGTGGAACGGTGTGAAGCCGAGCCCAACAATCTCATCATCGCTATACATAGGATCGTGAACAACGACATTGGCACCACGAGCTTTGAGCGCAGTGACGGTTCCAAATACGCCAGAGAAAGCTGACTCTTTCACTCCACCGCGATAGGAAATTCCAAGTACGACAACCTTTTTACCAGCGAGCTCCCCAGCGCCTGCACTCTGCATTGCCTGTGCAAGGAGCGCGACCGCGTGTGCCGGCATAGCGGCATTGGCTTCACGAGCTGCACGAACGACTGTTGCTTCAGGGTCATTCCAGAGATAAAAGCGTGGATAAATTGGAATGCAATGTCCGCCAACCGCGATACCTGGCTGGTGAATGTGGCTAAATGGTTGGGAATTAGAGGCAGCAATTACTTTTGCAATATCAATGTTTGCGCCCTCGGCAAATATTGCGAATTGGTTTGCAAGCGCAATATTTACATCGCGATAGGTGGTCTCGGCCAACTTCGCCATTTCACTGGCTTCGCAGGTACCAAGATTCCAGACACCATTTTTCTGTTGCAAGTCTGGGCGGTCATCAAAATCGAGAACCTGCTCGTAAAAAGTAATACCAGCAGCGGTGCTCTTCTCGTTGATTCCGCCGACGAGCTTTGGATACTTGCGCAGGTCTGCAAAGACGCGGCCAGTTAGAACGCGCTCAGGGGAGAAGACTAAGTCAAAGTCTGCGCCAGCTTTGAGGCCAGAGCCAGCTTCAAGTGCGGGAGCAAAGCGATTACGAGTGGTGCCAACCGGAAGCGTTGTTTCATACGAAACCAAGGTGCCGGGCTTTAATCCAGCAGCAATCTTCTCGGTAGCAGCGTCCATCCAACCAAAATCAGGAATACCCTCTTCGTTGACGAAGAGCGGAACAACAATGACAACGGCGTCGCACTGGGCAACTGCGGTAGTTGTGTCAGTCGTTGCAATGAGGTGACCAGAGTCAACGGTCTCTTTAAGAAATTCACCGAGAAAGGCTTCACCGGGAAATGGTTCAACGCCAGCGTTAATCAGGTCGACTGCTTTCTGATTAACATCGCAGCCAATAACGTGGTGGCCCTTTTTAGCAAATTGAACCGCAAGTGGAAGCCCGATTTTTCCTAGAGCAACAACGGCGATCTTCATAGTGAGAGTCCCTTCACGTTCACTGCAACCAAGTGGGCCTTGTTGCTGATTAAATCTGCGATGCCCATGTTCATGCTCGACCCTTGGCAATAGAGATAGCCTGGCCGCTCTGCGCACTGTCAATCATTGCTGTTGCAACTCGGACAGTCGCCAAACCTTGCTCCATCGTCACAATGCGCTCGGTTGCACCTGGCACTCCTAGCACAGCGTCGCGGAAGGCTTCATGTTCAGTCTTGAGCGGCTCAGGCTTTGCGAAGGCATATCGAATGACATCGCCCTCAGATACTCCTCTGAAAGATGCGACCGCATCCCATTCGGTATCAACAGAGGCGTTTGCGTAATACGTTAAGTCGGCAGTCAAGGTATCTGCTACCAAAGTGCCACGCTCACCGGTCACAACAGTGAGTCGCTCTTTAAATGGAGTCAACCAATTCACTAAGTGGCTCGTGATGATGCCATTTTCAAGTTCGCCAACCGCGGCGACCATATCTTCATGGGCACGACCAGATTTATGCGCAGTCTTTGCACTGACGCTCACAAACGGGGAGCGAGCAACCCAAGCGGTTAAATCAATATCGTGGGTAGCAAGATCTTTGATCACACCAACGTCGGCGATACGAGCGGGGAATGGCCCCTGCCGTCTGGTTGCAATTTGATAGACACTGCCAAGATCACCGGCATCGAGTTTTGCGCGAAGTTGTTGCAACGCTGGGTTGTAACGCTCAATGTGCCCCACGGCTCCAACAAGCCCCTTGGCAGCAAACGCATCGGTAATTCTCTCCGCAGCGGGGGTGTCTACAGCAAGCGGCTTCTCAACAAGTGCGTGTACGCCAGCGGCAGCAAGAGCCAGCGCTAGATCTTCGTGAAAAGCTGTTGGTGCGGCGACCATCGCGTAGTCGATTCCAAGGGCGATGAGTTCTTCAACTGTCGCTACCCAAGGGCGCGTACCAGCGACGTTGTGAGGATCACCCATGGGATCGCAAACTCCAACGAGTTCTACCCCTTCAAGTGAGCTCAAAACTCGGGCGTGGTGTCGGCCCATCATGCCTAGACCAACCAGTCCGGCACGTAATTTCTTATCGCTCACTGTAGTCACTCACTTCTGATCGGTTACATATTTTTCTAATCGGTTACAAACTTCTCTTATGATTCACAACCAAGCAACTTACGCACGCGCCACGACTTCGTTCACAACCGAGACCACTTGCTCAAGTTCTGCTTGTGTCAGGGATGGGTGAACGGGGATCGAAATTACTTCTTGAACCACTTGTTCTGTAACAGGCAGATCCAATGCGAGATTAAATGAAGGTAGGCGATGAATAGGTGTTGGATAGTAAACGTCGCAACCAACTCCACCTTCCTTGATCTGAGCGATCATGGCATCGCGCTGGGCACCGGTGACACCCGGAATGCGGATGGTGTACTGGTGATAGGAGTGTTCTGAGCCAGGGCGAACATATGGAGTGATGAGACCCTTGAGATTAGCGTCCAAAAACGCTGCATTCTCGCGACGCTTCTGTGTCCAAGCCGTCACTTTGGTGAGCTGAACTCGACCGATGGCAGCGTGGATATCAGTCATGCGATTGTTAAATCCGACGATTTCGTTTTGGTAGCGAACAACGCCACCTTGGTTACGTAACATGCGTGAAAGGTGATCGACATGCTCGTCGTCGGTGACGATCATGCCGCCTTCACCTGAAGTCATGTTTTTAGTTGGATAGAAAGAGAACGATGCAACTTTGCCCCATTGGCCAGAGCTACGGCCATTGAGGGTCGCTAGGTGAGCTTGGGCAGAATCTTCGTAGATGGTGATGCCATATTTTTTGCCAAGGGCTTCGAACTCGTCCATATCTGCCATGTGTCCGTAGAGATGCACGGGCATGATGCCCTTTGTCTTTTCAGTGATCAAAGATTCGGCGTGCTTTGGGTCGAGATTAAATGTCTTTGGGTCGATATCTCCAAATACTGGCGTGCCACCAGCGAGCGCAACCGAGTTTGCGGTAGCGGCGAAGGAGAAAGATGGAACGATGACTTCATCGCCAGGCTTAAGTCCGGCTGCAAGAAAACCTAGATGCAACGCTGAGGTTCCGGAGTTAACGGCGATGCAATGACGGCCGCCAACGAAAGCAGAGAACTCTTCTTCGAATGCTTTTACTTCTGGGCCTTGGGCCATCATTCCAGTGCGAAGGACGCGGTCTACTGCTTCGCGCTCTTCATCGCCGATAATTGGACGGGCTGCTGGAATCAATGGACGCTCTCTTCTACTAGTTCATCATCTGAAATCTGTCGATACGTGGATTGCGTGACCGGACAACGGAAAAGATTATCCTCGATCTGCTCGAGGGGAACTCCGGCACGGCCCACCCAACGAATTCTTTTTGCTGGCACTCCCGCGACTAAGGCAAAGTCTGGAACATTTTTCGTGACTACGGCGCCAGCGGCGACAAGCGCCCAACGACCGATAGTTACCGGTGCAATTGCAACCGCTCTTGCTCCGATACTTGCGCCATCTTTGATGGTGACGCCCACCGCTTCCCAGTCCGATCCACTCTTAAGAGTCATATCGGTGTTGACCGCGCGAGGGAATTGATCGTTTGTCAGGACCGCTGCTGGGCCGATAAATACGCCATTGCCAATGACTGCTGGCTCATAGACCAACGCATAGTTCTGAACTTTGCAGTTATCGCCCATGGTGACGCCGCTGCCGACGTATGCGCCTCGGCCGATGATGCAGGATGTGCCGAGTCGGACGCCATCACGGATTTGGGCTAAATGCCAGATAGAGCTGCCATCACCAATTTCGGCCGTTGGGTCGACATCTGCGCTGGGCAGAATTCGGGCCGGTTTGAGGGATTCAGACACGCCGTAAGTCTAGCGTCAGCGCTGGCTCCAGAAGCGATTGGGAGCTGGCGGTTGGCTTGCGTGACGTGGGGGTGTGATCGATTGATCAATCGGGGTAATCACGGCAGTTGCTCGTGAGGTGCGTGAAGTGCGTGAGGTGCGTGAAGTGCGTGAGGTCCGCGAGGTGCGCGAGGTGCGCGAGGTGTCAGGTTCGACCTACCGAGCGAGAATTGTGTGAATGCTTTGAGAGAGGCGGCCGTACTCGGTTTCGGAGTCAAGGTTGGCGAGGGCCCACTCTTTGGCCCTCGCGCGGAGCTGATCAAACTCAGTTGGATTTTGCTCCCAGTGAAGCAAATGTTCGGCGATCTGCGTTGCGCTCGCTGCAATTACTCCGGCCTGACTTGCATTGATTAATTCAACGCATCGAGGCAGTGGCGTTGAAACACTTGCCAGGCCGACGCTCATATATTCGTAGAGTTTTGATGGAACGGCCTCGACAAATGCTGGTGTGGATTCCAAGAGAGATAAGCCCACCCAGGCACCCTTCGCCACTTTCCATGCATCGCGAGGTGGAAGTTTTCCGTAGAACATAATGCGAGCTCGTGCTGTGGCTTGTCGTTCAGCATGGCCTACGTGATCAGCATGACGCGCAATCCAATCCGAAACATACGCTTGATCCGCTGGCGCAATCGGTCCAACAAAATCGAATTCCCAGTGTGGAAGTTTTTCAGCCAACTCCAACATCGTGTGTAGCCCACGAGATTTGCGCAGATCACCAATGTAGATCGCGCGGGGAGTAGCTGATCGCTCGCCACTTTGAGTCAAGATAGAAGCGTCTGGAAGATTGCGCACAACAAGTCGATGACGTGCATCAAAGGGTGGCACTTGAACGTCGGCCACGGTTGTGAGTGAAGCTCTGGCTGCAGCCCACAAAGCCCATTTGGTGTCACTCCGTGCGATAGCCCCTAATAACCCTGCATACTTTTTAGCCCAAGCACGATCGTGTAAAAGTTGAAGATAATCTTCATAGAGATCTGCAGCAAAAAATCGCTTGCGCAACATCAGTAAGCGACTCAATTGCACCCATGAATAGGCGGGCATAAAAGCTTCAGGTGAGATCGCATAAAGAATTTTTCCGCGAGCACGAAATACAAATGTTCGACTGCGGATGTAGCGGGGGAGTAACCCTTTGCCTCGAGTCCACGCAGATGTGCAGGGGCGAATAATCAGCGTCCCGGTGTGCGTCCCGGTGTGCGTCCCGGTGTGCGCTACGCGCGGTGCATCTGCTGGATTACCTGGAGCAAAGAGTTCGACAGTAAGGCCGGCACGAAGCAGCGCATTTGTTAGGCGATGCAGACGCGCATCAGCAATATTTGCGCCAGATGAAATGATCGAGACATCGATTTTTTGCGACATCTGATCAATTCCTACATATCTTCGTAGTTAGATGGAAGCGAGCCGACGTTAAGGAATTTCAAATATTGATCAACGATCTCTTCTGGCTTTCCCTTGGAGAGCATGCTGCCCTTGTGCATCCAGATGGCGGTGTCACAGAGATCTGTTACGGTCGCAAGTGCATGGGAGACAATGAGAATTGTGCGCGCTTCAGCGCAGAGTTGACGCATGCGTTCGAATGATTTTTCCTTGAATGCAGCGTCGCCAGCTGAGAGTGCTTCATCAAGGAGCAATATGTCTGGCGTCATGCTGACAGCAACGCTGAAGGAGAGGCGACCATACATACCGCTTGAATACGTTCGAACCGGCAGATCGATGAAGCCATCTGGGAGAGCTGCAAACTCTGCAATCTCATCTGTTTTGCTCTCGATCTCTTCCTTTGTAAGACCGGAGGCGAGACCACCAAGAATGATGTTGTCGCGACCTGAGAGCGCTGGGTTGAAGCCAACACCGAGTGCGAGAAGTGTTGAAATCTTTCCGTTCACCGTTACGCGTCCCTCGGAAGGTGAGAGGATGCCCGCGATACAGCGCATCAATGTGGATTTTCCGGCGCCGTTAGAGCCGACGATGCCAAGGACTGATCCATGGGGAACATCGAGAGAAAGTTTCTTGATTGCATCGATTGAGCGAACTCGTGCTTCTTGTCGCAAGCTAGCGCGCATGACAGCATTTTTGAGTGTGCGCTTTGCCTCAAGGCTAACCTTGTAGCTAATTGAAAGTTCTTCGATGCGAATCGCAAGCTCTTCGGGCATCGGTGCGGCGCTCTTACTTACGTGCGATACGTCAAGCAATTTTTTCTCTGAACTCACGATTAATTATCTCCGGTTGTTAAAGGTTTGAAGGAGCGCTGGGCCACGTGCTGCGTGTTCATCAGATGCGAATCGCAAAATCTCGTTCGCGGGAAATAAAGAAGTAGCCACCGAGGCAGATCGAGGTGATTGCCCAGAAGAGGCAACCAAAGATCACCAAAGTGTGCGGGCCTTTTCCGCTGATCCATACATCAGAGGTCGCTGTCAGGGCAGGGCCGAGGGGGTTGACGTAAAGAAGTAGCCGCGCAGAGCCGTGAAGGGTCTCTGGCAACCACAAGACAGGTGAGAGATACATCCAGATACGGGTGATGTAGGAGAGAAGTTTGTTGGTGTCGCGGAAGTAGACGTTGAGTGTGGCGAACACGAGGGCTAGACCAAAGCCAGTGAGTCCGACGCAGATCAAGATGAAAGGGATCCAGAAGAAGTTAAAGGTCCAGCCGGGTACTTGCGTTGCTGGATAAGCGAGTTTTCCGACCACGAGGATGAATATGTAGACCGGGATCGTCGGGATGAATTGTTGGAAGGCTTGGATTGCAGTTGCGAAGGGGAGAAGAGCGCGTGGGAAAGCTTGGTTCAAGATTAAGCGACCACCCATGGTGATCGACTGCGCGCCTGCCGTGATGCAGTTTTGGGCAAAGTAGAAGGTGAAGAGGCCGATCAGTAGGTGATCGAGCGTGGTCAGGCCGGTGTTTTTGTGGCCACCGCGAATGATGGTGACAACTAAGTAATAGACCAGACCGAGCAAGAGTGGGTTGAGCACAAGCCAGACTTTTCCGAGGCGTGAGTCGAGGTATTCGGCTTTGTCGTTGAAGCGGGCGAGTTCGATCGCAAAGGTGCGGCGCTTCCAAAATTCCTTGATGTAAGGAATGAGTGGTGGGAGCGAGGCACGGTGCGGCTCAAAAACCTGAATTTTTGGAGCGAAATCTGGGTTTGTGGGCATGAGGTAAGTCTGCCATCCCAAGGGCGATTCTGTGCACAGGCGGGGCTTTGGGGGCGTTGGTATTAGAAAGTAGATGGAGAGAATTCCCACATCAAAGCGAGTAACTGCTCGTTTCAAACATGACCAGATTCGGTCACATAAGGAAGGTATGGCACGCATGAAAAGTATTGCCAGTGAGAACAGTCACCCAAAGCGAAATCTGATTCGAGGACTCGTTGGTCTATCCCTAGCGGGATCGATTTTGGCACCCATGGCGCTCGATGCGACAGTAGCGAATGCATCGCCTCGAGTAGCTGCAGCAAGCAGCACAGCCGTTAAGAAGGCTCCTGTTGCAAAGCGCGCTACGACCGCAAAGCGAGCAACGACCGCAAAGCGAGCAACGACCGCAAAGCGAGCAACGACCGCAAAGCGAGCTACGACCGCAAAGCGAGCAACGACCGCAAAGCGAGCAACGACCGCAAAGCGCGCAACGACCGCAAAGCGCGCAACGACCGCAAAGCGCGTTGTGGCTGCTCGAAAAAGCCCAGTGGTTTCTAGAGCCACCGCGGCGAAAAAGGCAACTTCAGCACGAGCAACTACCGCTAAGAAGTCATCTACCGCTAAGAAGTCAGCTACCGCTAAGAAGTCAGCTACCGCTAAGAAGTCAGCTACCGCTAAGAAGTCAGCTACCGCTAAGAAGTCAGCTACCGCTAAGAAGTCAGTAGTCGCAGATGTCGCGCTCTCAACAAAGAAGCCGGTTAAAAAGTCAGCGAACAGAAAACCACAAATGGTTGTTGTGCCAATCGATGCACCCGCTGTAGCAGCGAATACCGCTGGTCAGTCGAGTGAGGGTGTAACAGCAGATGCTACAAAGCCAGTGGAAGTTGCCAACATTGTTGCAAAGCCAGCAAAGGTTGCAAAGCCAGCAAAGGTTGCAAAGCCAGCAAAGGTTGCAAAGCCAGCAAAGGTTGCAAAGCCAGCAAAGCCAGCAAAGGTTGCAAAGCCAGCAAAGGTTGCAAAGCCAGCAAAGGTTGCAAAGCCTTCAAAGGCAGCAGCTGCAGCAGAGCAGCGCAAACTTGCCATGGCTACGACAACTACCGATAGCAAAGCAGTCACCAATGTAGCGGGCACACCTTCGACTCAAGCAGTGGACTCAAACCCATCAAAGCCAGCCGTCATGGCTGACCCTCAAGTCGCAGGCGCAATTGGTTCGCATTTCATCACGACTCAGAAAAATGTTCAATCAACTTCGGCGAATACCTCTGCCCAAAAGACAAACAATAAGGCGGCTGCTAAGACGTCGCCGAAGAAGAAGGGGCTGTTTCGTCGATTGAAGCCCGTTCTTGGTTTGTAATCTAGAACTCATTTTTGGTTCCGCACCAACTAAGCACCAACTAAGCACCAACTAAGCACCAACTAAGCACCAACTAAGCACCAACTAAGCACCAACTAAGCACCAGCTAAGCACCAACTAAGCACCAGCTAAGCACCAACTAAGCACCAACTAAGCACCGACTAAGCCGGTTCGATTCTCGCCCTTGTGCACCGCAACTGGTTTCAATGTAGCGAAATCCACCAAGCTCAAGTTCGCATGGAAGTTTTCAATTCTGATTTGAGAAAATTTCCATGCCCTCTTGTGACCGCAGACCCCTAGGAGTACCTTCAACATATGGAAATCATCTTTCATACCCGAACCGCCGTATTAGCCGAAGATTTCAAAGATATTGCCAGTGAAAAACTGAGAAGCCTGGAACGGTTTAGTATCCCTGTTGAGGGAGTTAAAGTTGAGATAAAACATGAGCAGAATCCCCACTTCGGGAAGTCTTCCCACCTCGTAACACTTACATCGCATGGCAGTGGGCCATTTTTTAGGGCCGAGGGCCAGGCATTTAATGACTTAGCTGCTTTTGATATCGCCGTAAAAAGTCTGCAACTGCAGATCCGCAAGACTCACGAACGCGCTAAAGATGTCGGACACGAATCTGTCAAAACACAGAAGTTGCAATAATTCAGAAGCGCCTAAATCAAATACTCCTAAATTTAGAAAAGTCTAGACTCAGAAACGCCTAAATTTAGAAGCACCCGGAAGCATCGAAGAAATAGTTCGATTAGGGGAAGTCGACTCCTCTGACTTGATGCATCCTGGTGGCATACTTTCACCGTGCGAAGACTCTTGGGCAAGCAACTTCATCAGTACCTCTATGACCAAAAAAAGAGGTTCTTGCATTGGCGAACTCAATTTAAACGAGAGAGCACATTCAAAATTCTCAGCCTTAAACGAAGAGCGATCTACACGATCGGAAAACTCCTTCAACATTTTCGATTTATGGGCTTAAGCGGTATCGCTCGCAAATATCGACCAACTTTTCTTATCGGTCCAACGAATTCAGCAAATCAGGCAAATGATTGGGCACGGTCATTAAACGCTGTTGGAGCACACACAACTTCGTTACGTATTTCAAGTGACCCCGCCTCGGAATGGTTCACTACGGATCTATCAATTGATCGTGAAGCGTGGCTCAAACTTCCGCGTCGCGTTGAGCTTGTTCAAAACGTTGCTCAGACCACAGATATTGTCCTTTTTGAATCGCTCAGACCGATGTTTCGAATTGAGAATCTTCGCGATGGCTCTCATCAGGTCATTGAAGATATCGATTTAATGCTTTCAATTGGCAAGAAGGTCGGAGCAATTTTCCATGGAAGTGATATTCGAGATGTCGATGCACACGCGGCTCGATACGAATTTTCGCCGTTCAATTCGGGACGACCTGAGATTGAAGATTTACGGAAACGAAGTTCTGAGAATCGAGCGATTCTTCCATTGCTGAGGGAGAGAAAGATTCCTCTTTTTGTCTCGACCCGTGATCTACTTCGCGAGATACCGGATGCCAATTGGCTACCGATCGTCATCGATTTTGAGAAATATCATCGGGTTGCTATCGAGTCTCCGATCTTTTCTGCTGAAAAAATACGCGTCCTTTATTTGCCAAGTAGATCATGGCTCAAGTCTGCAGAGATCATTTTGCCTGTTGTAGAGAAATTGCATTCTCTAGGTGTCATCGAATTTATCAATCCAGGCCCGGTTCCACATGATGAAATTCCTGCGATGTTAGCCGAAGCTGATGTCATCATTGATCAAATGATGGGCGTGATTGGGGTGTTTGCTGTGGAAGCTCTGGCAGCAGGAAGGCTTGTCATGACTTTTATGGATACCGCGACACCTGATGATGTGATCTCCCAACTCAATTCGGTCGTAAATATTAATCCTTCAAATTTGGAGTCCGAGATCCGTCGTGTTGCAAATGAGCGGCCACAACCTATCGGTGGGGTGGAGTTTGCAAAGAGATGGCACGATGGATCAGAGAGTGCTCGAGTTATAGGCAAGGCCTTTGGTTGGAAATTCGATTAAATCAAAGTCTTATCTTCGGGGCACCAAAAAAAGGTAAACGGTAAACCAGAACTTCGCACCTCGATGAATAAAGTGTAAGTCGCGCAGAATTAGCTCTGATATCAAGGATTAACGCGCATAAAAGTTGCTCGAATACCAAGTCCCAAGTCCTAAGTCGCAAGTCCTAAGTCGCAAGTCCCAAGTCCCGCAGAATTTCTAGAGTCCTAATATTTGCTGAAAAAATTTCTATGTCTGCACTACAAAATGAGCCCTACGGCAATTTGCCAATATATTTCGTGTAAGCCTTCTCCCAATTCCCTAGGAACGCAGATTGGGCGGTTTTCAAAGTAATTGCGCCAGAACAGAGCAAGCGATGCATTTCATTCTCTAATTGATCTTTTAGATATGACCCAAATTTAATGTTTCTTGGTTCTGGCCATAAGTTCTTTGGATCACTTGGATTTCCTCCGACTTCCAAAGGAACATCGTGGTCCTCTTCATAGTCCTTCATGCTGAGGTCGCTATTGAGGTTGTATCCGGAGTGCAACTGGGAGGACTTCAATTCGTTGGTGTAGGTGACGGGAGGGCGAACTGTTGCGGTCCAGCCGACAACGCACACTGTGGAGTGAATGTTTGATTGGGTGACTGCAGGGTTAACGGCTCCTGGTGTGAGTAGGGGATTGGGTAGGCCATTGGCTTCGGTGTACGGGCCGGCCGCACAAGCCGCCAGCCCGACCGACGCAGCAACGAGCAAGCCTAAAACTCCTGCGATGCTTTTTCGACTGACTTTCTTAGAGATATAACGCTGATACGTTGATGAGTATTTGCGCATCTTTGACCTCCTTGATCTTTTTAAACCTGAATAAAACTCCGAGTCACTTCTAGCTACGTGACTTATCTCCAAATCCTTTTGTTCTAACTTTTCCGCAACTTAGTAGAACCTCAGTTAGAAACCGAAGTGGCTGATTGCTATTTCTTGCGTATTAAAATTTTATGTAGTCCTATAACCTTTAACAACTAAACCCAAAATCTATTTCGATGCTGCGTGGAACTTGGTTGCAACCAACATTTGCTGTTCCAAAATCGACCAGCTTCCAAGTTCCTTTGTTTATAGTAGCGACACCGTAGGCAGGATCAGTGAATGGCAAGTATGGGACTGTGTTGAAGGCAACCCACTGTGGATACTTTTTAGATTGGCGTATCTGAATGACAGCTGCCAATTCTGGATCTGCTTGCATCTCCCGCATTTGAACGAGTCGTGTGATCTGGTCTTGAATTGTTTGCGATGGTTGCTGATTGAATTCTGGGTTAATTGTGGGATGGTTGAGATTGTTTGGTGTGCCACCAAGCAAAGCCCAAGGGATAGTGGCCTCGGAAATTTCTCCGGCCTGAACAGAAGTCCAAGAGAGAAGCCAACCTGCCTCTGTAGCTATTCCGTCCGGTAATTTGTTTTCAATTTGCTGTTGAACCAATTTATGGTTCCAATTCACGAGGGCTAGATGTTTCGATTCAAAGTGAGCGATTAAATTTTTAAGAGAGCTTTGAAGGAGAGCGACGCTAGGTGTTTTGACAGTATGCGGATTGCAGGACGTCAGCGTAATTACCGATAAACCAAGTGAAAGAATGAGAAAAATGGCAGTAGTGGCTTGACGAATATGTCTGAGCTCGAACTTCATTGCTCTGTTTGGAAGACTCATACAACTAACTCTAGAGTCAGTGCGGGGTCCATGCGGAGCAAAGGCCGGATATGTGCAGAGTTAACTCCAAGCCAAGCAGGTGGCGAGCCGAGCAGGCGGTGAATGCGCTGAGCAAGCGTGCTCGGTAGCTTCGCAAATCAACTACCAAACCTTAAAAAGTTATCAACAGCGAAATGTTGTCCACAAGAGCATTTTTTCAGCACCTTTTGTGTCGGTCTCCATTGTTTGCTTCCTCTATGGAAAACGTTAATGGCAATGACTATTGGGATTACAACGCCTTAGAAACTTCGAGAAATCGAGTAGGTGATCTTCAAGAGATCGAGTCCGGGGTCCTTGCCCCGAAACTAAGGATGCACGCAAAGTCAGATAACGATTTCCATGAATTTGGCCCGCTTGCACACTTGATGGCCGATCCAACAATCGAAGAGGTCTGGATAAATTCTCCTCACCGAATTTTTGTTGCCCGAGGGGGAATCAGCCATTTAACAAATGTAGTGATGAGTTCTCAAGGCGTGAGGGACCTTGTGGAGCGCCTACTCATGTGGGGTGGAAGGCGGCTCGACCTCTCCCACCCCTTTGTCGACGCACGTTTGCCTGATGGGAGCCGGCTCCATGTCGCCATTCCGGAAGTGACAGCAACCCATTGGGCTATAAATATACGAAAGCATCTCATTCGCGATAAATCGCTCTCCGATCTTGCGGATTTAGGGGTCATGAGTGATGAGATGTCGCTATTTCTACAACAAGCAGTTTCTAGTGGGCTTAATATCCTTGTCAGTGGTTCAACGCAGGCGGGTAAAACTACTTTGCTTAATGCCTTGGTCAGTTCCACACCAAAAAATCTTCGCGTGGTTACGATTGAAGAGGTTTTTGAGTTGAAGCCCAAATTATCCGACTGCGTTGCACTGCAAACTAGGCCCGCTAATCTTCAAGGTGAAGGTGAGATTCCGCTTCGAAAATTGATCAAAGAAGCTCTGCGGATGCGACCTTCACAACTTGTCGTAGGCGAAATTCGAGAAGCCGAAGCTCTTGATCTATTAATCGCACTCAATTCTGGATTGCCTGGAATGGCTACAATTCACGCCAATTCTGCTCGTGACGCGATTGCGAAATTGCAGACTCTGCCGCTGCTGGCAGGTGGAAATATTTCCTACGAATTTATCGCTCCCATCGTGGCTTCCGCCATTGATGTCGTAGTTCATACAACGATGGTTCGATCTACTGGTGAGCGTCGAATTTTAGAAATCGCACATGTGACCGGTCGAATTGAAAATAATCATGTTGAGATAGAGCC
>Ga0164296_1001485_pt1 | contig 24874 bp, 20 predicted proteins | sample GEODES057metaG_FD_113533 | JGI IMG/M metagenome (GOLD analysis project Ga0164296, IMG submission 113533) | Dystrophic lake water microbial communities from Trout Bog Lake, Wisconsin, USA - GEODES057 metaG | ecosystem: Environmental > Aquatic > Freshwater > Lake | place: USA: Trout Bog Lake...
GTTTTTTGGACCAGCGGGCAGTGGGAAGCGCCATGCTGCGCAGATGGTTGCGCGCGAGCTGATCGGGGTGGACCCTGCGACCCCGATGTCCGCGATGCTCGATCTCTCGGTGATCCGCGCCTCCGGGGCGCAGATTCTGGTTGAGGATCTGGAGGATGGGCTGAAGGATCTGTCGACCCGTCCGGTGATTGGTCGTTGTCGCGTGGTGATTCTCGATGGCGCTGAACGACTCGGTGATGTCGCGGGCAATCGGGTCTTAAAGCCACTCGAGGAGCCCCCCGCGGGTGCGCATGTCATTCTGATCACCGATCGCGCCGAGGATGTGCTGCCAACAATTCGCTCGCGGTGCATCCCTGTGCCATTTCGTACCCCGGGATGGCGCCACATCGCCGACGCCCTCGTCGGTGACGGTGTCCCTGAGGATGTGGCAGTCGTACGCGCACGCAGTCAAGGGGCGATGGCGCGAGTGGGTGACCCCTTTTGGCAGTCGATGCGCGGCATCGGTGTCGATCTTGGCCGTCGCATGCTGCATCCCGACGGGGTCACTGTGGCGGCGATTATTGACACCCAAACGCAGATGGAACGGGCAGCAGCAGCGCACCCATCCCAGGAGCTCATCGCGCTGCGGGCCTCAGCCGATGCCCTTGAGGGCAAGCGCGGTGGACGCACCGCGGCAAAAAAAGCCGAGGATCAAGAAAAGCGTGAACGCCGTCGGCTGGTGAGCGATGGATGGGCGACGGTGCTCACCGGCGCGGTCGGGGTGATCGCCGATGCGCTTGCCATCTCGATTGGCGCCGACGGCGGGGTGCGTCACCCGGATCTTGTTGATGAGCTGCGGGCGGCAGCGGTGCCGCGTGAGGTGTGCGTGGCAATGTGTGAGCAGATTGAGGCGCAGCGCGCCGAGTTGGCGCTGAATCCCACGGTTGATCTGGCCATGGAGGCACTTGTGACCACGATTGCGATGGTGCGTCGCGGCGACGAGCCCACCCTCAAGGTTGCGGGACGGTTGCCGTGGTAGAGAAGCCCACCGACGCCGCGACTCCCAAAGGGGTGTGGGGATTTCGTGGTTTGGTGATCGGCGTGCTCGGGCTCGTGGCGATTGTGGTGGTTGCCGGAGGGCATGGGTTTCTCTCTGGCGCAACCACTACATCTGCCGCCCAGCGCACCCTGGCACCCTTTCCCGGTTTTCCTGTTGCAACGCACACGCGACTGCAGTTAGGAGCCAATGTCGGTCTGTACCCGGCATTTGCCGAACTCGCGCAAACCGCGACCACCGATTGGCAACAACAGTTTGTTGCGGCAGAGGTGCCGTGGCAGGACCCGCGGAACGCCGTCGATGTTGCGCCCTTTCCCGCGGCCACGCAGCGCGCGCATCTGGTGCTCCTCGTGGGTACCTATCTTGGGCAGTGGGTCGGACAATTACTTGGCCTGACTGCACAATTGAATCTGCAACATATGCAGGGGAAAATTACCGCACCGCAGCTCGCTGCGCGCACACGGCAGTTTGCGGCATGTCTTGCCGGCGCATGGGGTCGATCGGTCATCGATCCGCGCGAGCTCGCCCGTGTCGCACCCGCCGATGTGCGGGCGTGGATTCTCATCGGTGCAGCCCGCGGGACCCCTCGTGAGTGCGCGCCCACACTGAGCGCCGCATAACCTTTTCTCGTCAGGTATTTGGGGTTTTGGATTTGACCGCTACCATCTAGCCGGCCGAGTATTTCGGGGCAGCCGGTCCCGAGGTTGTGTCGTGCCATACCCAGGGAGATTCGTGGCGCATAGAGATGATCTGCGCAACGTTGCGATTGTTGCGCACGTTGACCATGGAAAGACCACGCTCGTCGATGCGATGTTGTGGCAAACAGGCGCATTTCGTGACAATCAAGAGGTTGCCACGCGGGTGATGGACTCCAACGACCTCGAGCGCGAGAAGGGGATTACGATCCTCGCCAAAAACACCGCTGTGCAGTACGGCGATGTGACCGTGAACATTCTCGACACCCCTGGGCACGCCGATTTTGGTGGTGAGGTTGAGCGCAGCTTGTTTATGGCCGATGGGGTTGCCCTGTTGGTGGATGCCTCAGAGGGCCCATTGCCCCAAACGCGTTTCGTGCTCTCAAAGGCCTTGTCGCATGGACTGCCGGTGGTGCTGGTCGTCAACAAGGTCGACCGCCCCGACGCACGCGTCTCAGAGGTCGTCGATGAGGTCTACTCACTCTTTATCGAGCTCGATGCCGATGAATCGCAGATCGAATTTCCCATTGTGTATTGCAACGCAAAGGCTGGGCTTGCCTCGACCGATCCGAGTGTGACGGGTGAGAACTTGAACCCTCTGTTCGACACCCTCTTGGCAGCAATTCCGGCGCCGGTGTATGACGAGGATCACCCGATGCAGGCATTGGTGACCAATTTGGACGCCTCGCCGTACCTGGGTCGTTTGGCGTTATGTCGCGTGCGCCATGGCTGGATCAAGAAGGGGCAGCAGATTGCCTGGTGTCGCGCCGATGGAACGATCGAGCGCGCCCGTGTGACCGAGCTCTTTTTGACGGAAGCCCTTGAGCGCGTCCCGGCAGAGCAGGCCGGACCAGGAGATCTGATCGCAGTCGCAGGCCTGGCCGATGTCACCATCGGTGACACCCTGGCCGATATCGATGATCCTCGCCCATTGTCGGTGCTCAGCGTGGATGAGCCGTCCATGTCGGTGACGATCGGCACCAACACCTCGCCACTTGCGGGTCGGGATGGAACCAAGCTCACCGCGCGCATGCTCTTGAGCCGCCTCGAGCAGGAGTTGGTCGGCAACGTGAGCCTTCGCGTGCTGCCCACTGAGCGGCCAGATACCTGGGAGGTCCAGGGGCGTGGCGAGTTGCAGCTGGCAATTCTCGTCGAGACCATGCGTCGTGAGGGATTTGAGCTCACCGTTGGTCGCCCACAGGTCGTGATTCGCGAGATCGATGGCAAGCGCCATGAGCCTGTCGAGCGATTGATGATCGATGTACCCGAGGATCACATGGGTGCCATCACCCAGTTGCTCGCGGCACGCAAGGGGCGGATGCAAGATGTGGGCAACCACGGCCATGGTTGGACGCGCATGACCTATTTGGTCCCGACCCGTGGACTGATCGGGGTGCGGACGCAGCTGATGACCGAAACCCGCGGTACCGCAATTTTGCACCAGATCTTTGAGGGCTGGGAGCCGTGGCACGGGCAGATCAAGACCCGCAATAACGGCAGTCTTGTCTCGGATCGCTCCGGGGTGACCACCACCTTCGCATTGATGAGCTTGCAGGAGCGCGGTCAGTTGCTGGTCGGTCCGGGTGAGGATGTCTATGAGGGTGCAGTCATCGGCGAGCATCAACGGGCCGATGATCTCGATGTCAACCCGACCAAGGAAAAGAAGCTCACCAACATGCGCTCATCAACGGCGGATGAATTGGTGCGACTCGACGCCTACCGGGTGCTCTCGCTCGATGAGGCCCTTGAGCTGGTGAATGAGGATGAGTGCGTGGAAGTGACACCGACCCGCGTGCGTGTGCGCAAGGTGGAGCTCACCCAAACCGGGCGTGCAAAGAATGCGCGTCGGGCAAAAACCACCGCGTAAGGTGCCCGCCGCCCGCCGCATGCGGGAGTCTCGGTGATTGCATGGCTGCGGCGCGGGTGCGCGCCGCGCCATCTCGCCCGAGCGTGCAGATCGGGTGCCCCGGGCGTAGGGATTGCGGTACTCATTGCCCTGATCGCCATTGGTGGCGCACATGTCATCCCCTTAGTCGGCGCGCCGGTATTGGCGCTTGCTGTGGGTATCGTGGTGGCAACCATTCGCCGGCCACCTGCACGTTGTGCCCCGGGGCTGAAATGGACCGGGCGCTATGTCCTACAAACGGCCATTGTTGCGCTTGGGGCGACCCTGCATATCGGCAATGTGCTGCGGGTGGGGATCGGCACATTGCCGGTGATGTTGGGCACCCTTGCCGTCGCCTTGTCGGTCGCATTTCTGGTCGGGCGCGCGCTGGGCATCGATGGACGTCTGCGCACATTGATTGGTGTGGGCACCGGGATCTGTGGGGCGTCGGCCATTGGTGCGGTCTCGGGCGTGATCGCCGCCAGTGAGGCGGAGATCGCCTATGCCATCTCGACGATCTTTCTCTTCAATCTCGCCGCTGTGGTGATCTTCCCGCCGATCGGCCATGCCCTTGGGATGAGCCAACATGGCTTCGGGCTCTGGGCGGGAACGGCAGTTAATGACACCAGCTCTGTGGTTGCAACCGCCTACTCCTACGGCCATCAGGCGGGGGTCTATGCGGTGATTGTCAAGCTCACGCGAACAACCCTGATCTTGCCGATCGTGGCGGTACTTGCCATTCGGGCTCGCAGTCAGGTGCGTACGTCACAGGGGCCGCACTGGGCGCGCACGATTCCCTGGTTTTTGTTGTGGTTTGCCGCTGCCGCGATCATCAACAGCCTTGGGTGGATCCCCACATCGTGGTCGCAAGGGATTGCAAATGTGGCAATCGGATTGATTACCGTTGCGCTGGCGGCAATTGGGCTCTCGACGCGCCTCGGTGAGATGCGCCGGGTTGGCTACCGACCGCTGCTGCTTGGCACCACCACGTGGGCCGCAGTCGCGGTCACCGGTTTGGTGCTGCAGTCGCTGTTTGGGTCGCTGTAGCCCGAGCGGTTGTGAGCGTCTCCAAACACGGTCTCATCGTATAATGCGCTCCGAAAGTATCGCGTGCTGCGCGCGCTAGCCAATGACATGACAGGAGACGGCGTGCACCCAGCTGATCAGTTGAGTCCGATCCCAACAGGGCCCTTTGCGCGCCTTGGGGGGTGGGTCGCGCGCCATCGTCGTGCGGTCATGCTCATCTGGCTGGCGCTCTTTTTGGTGCTGGCACCCTTTGCCTCACAGCTCGCGGGCAAATTGACCCAGGGCGGATTCCAGATCGCCGGTTCCACATCCGACAATGCGCGGGCGATTATTGCGACCCGCTTTGCCCATAACTATCCGGCAAGTATCACCGTGGTGCTCACCAGCCCCACATTGTCGCCCAGCGATCCTGCATTTCAAAAGGTCATTGCCTCGACGGCAACCACGCTCGCGAACCAGGGGGCCGTGGTCGGCGGGGTGATCACTCCCGCCCACGACCCGACGCTTGCATTCCCCAAAGCCCACACCGCACTCATTCAGGTGGGGCTGACGCAGGGGATTGATCAGGTGCTCAATCACATCGACACGATCATCACGTCGGCGCAGGCCCAGTCGACAAGTCAGGTGCATGTCGGTGTCACTGGCGGACCCGCCATTTTCCGTGACTTTAACTCGGTCAATCAAAAGGACTTGGCGGTCTCTGAGTCCGAGCAGGTCCCCTTGATCCTGTTGGTGTTGGTGCTCTTTTTTGGCTCGCTCTGGGCGGCGGGGATACCGATTATCGCGACCATTGCTGCCTTGATCTCAACCCTTGGGGCGCTCTGGTTTTTGGCGTCGGTGATGAGCCTGTCGGTGTATGTGCAAAACGTGGTGCCGCTGATTGGGATTGGTGTCGGTGTCGACTACTCCCTCTTTATCGTCAGCCGGTTCAGAGATGAACTGCACGGGGGTCACACCGTTGTCGATGCGGTCACGATCACCGTCGGGCGTGCCGGAAAGGCGATTACCTTCAGTGGGATCTCTGTTGCGGTGGCGCTCGCAGGGATGTTTGCGGTCGGTGTGCCGATCTTTACGGGCTTTGCGGTGGGCACCATTGGGGTCGTGATCCTGGCGGTTGCCGTCGGTATCACCTTGACTCCTGCGATCTTGGCGGCACTCGGCGATCGCGTCTTTCGATTGGATGCCAAAGCTGCCACCAGGCGCCTGTTCCGACGGCCGGAAAAATCGTATGGGTCCACCAACGAAGGGTTCTGGGAGCGCTGGGCCGATACGGTCATGCGCCACCCCTGGCTTGTGGTGATTTCGGTGACGATCGTGCTCTTGGCGATCGCCTCACCCGCAATCACGATGCGCACCGGATCAAGCGGCTATACCGCGCTCCCGGCAGACACACCTGCGCGATCGGTCTCGGCGCAATTGGTTGCCGCCGCCGGTCCGGGCTCTGAAGACCCCTTCAGCGTGGTGGTGGATTCACCGACGGTGATTGCGCCTGGGGATCCTGCGATCGCACAATTGATGGCCCAGATTGCCAAGGACCCGGCGGTTGCCGCGGTGAGCCCGCGAATTGGGTATTCGACCGACCACCGGGCGGCAGTCATTACTGTGACGCCGACCCAAGGCGAAGATAGCCAGGTCTCCCAAGATCTCGCCGGCCGGATCGCCACGATCTACGGCCCCGAGGTCGGGGGTGGCACCAAGGTCTATGTCGGTGGTGCCGCGAGCGGGAATCGCGATTTCACCAACACGGTCTCACAGAATTTACCCATCGTGATTACCCTGGTGATGGGGCTGACATTCCTGGTGCTTCTGGTGCTGTTTCGATCGGTGCTGTTGCCACTCAAGGCAGTGGTGATGACCCTATTGTCGGTGCTTGCCGCCTATGGAGTGCTGGTCGCGGTCTTCCAGTGGGGATGGGCCGATTCGCTCTTTGGATTCCATCACCTCGGGCATGTCACCAACTGGGTACCCCCGTTTTTGTTTTCCATCCTCTTTGGTCTGTCGATGGACTACGAGGTCTTTCTGCTCGCGCGTATTCGTGAGCGCCGTGATCAGGGAGCAACCGATCGCGAAGCGGTGGCGTACGGCTTGGCCCACACCGGACGCATCATCAGCTACGCAGCGCTCTTGATGATCATCGTCTTTGGGCTGTTTTTGTCGAACCGTCTCGTGCCACTCAAGGAGCTCTCACTCGGTCTGGCGATCGCAATCTTCTTGGATGCCACACTGGTGCGCTTGCTCTTGGTCCCGGCATTTATGCGCCTTGCGGGCAAGTGGAACTGGTGGCTCCCAGGATTTTTGGACCGCATCATTCCGGTGATCGAGGAGTAGCCGACCAGGCATTGATTGCGGTGGTGCGAGCGCGTCTGAGAAGGAGCGTTCCTCGCGCCACCGCGCGATCAACACGGGGTGAGGACTGCATCTGTCTCTGCGGTGTGGGTGCGCCAATCATCCACTGCAGACACCCAATCACTCGCACTCTTGATCTCGGTGCATCTCGCCTGAAACCGCCCCGTGATCGTCACTGTGCCGGCGTGAAATGGTCCCAGAACGCACAAATCCCGGTACCACAATTCTGAGTGTTCAGAGTGAGGTACCGGGATTTGCTGTGTTATTTGACTTCAATGCACCTCAGTCGGTGGAGGTCTCCTTCACGGGACGATGATTCCATCTCGCTGTCGTTCATGGTGCGTGTTCCGTTGGTCGTCTTTCGCTCCAGAGCGCAGGGACCGTACTTGGCGTGATACGAAGGGCTCCTAGCCCGGCCCACCGGCAACGCAATGCGTGACGGAGCGGCACAACTGCACACGTAAGTACCTTCGAGCGCTGGATGCCGAGGACGACTCGGCGAGTGAAATATCAAGGTCCATTTGATGGTGCGTCTTTGACGTTAGACCTCTTTTTGCAGATCGACTATCCGGAAAATCCCCCAGTACGAGCGATATCCGTGCTACGAGCGGGAAAACTGCACCGGAGTGTGATCCGTCGCGCCGCCGGCGCCTAACGCACGCGTTCTGGCACCTGCCGATCATGGCGGCACGGGGGATCTGGCGCCGCCCGACCGGGAGGATTGAGGGCGCGCGCCTGCGCGAGTTGCCGGGATGCAGGCATCCGAACTGCACTGCGCGCCAGGGCGGTCGTGAGCTGTGAGAGATGATCGGGAGTGTCGGACGCATCAAGGCACAGATGCACCTCAGTGCGCGCACGCGAGAGCACGACATAGCCCCACTCACGCAGTGTGCCATCACGCGGCGCCACCACGATCAGGCGATCCACAGTGATCCCTTGAGCGGCATGGCCGGTAATCGCCCAGGCGTGGGTGAGTCCGCCGTGGGCGAGATAGTCCGAGGAGATGTGCACGTGCTCGCCCGCATCGTCACAAATCACGATGCCGCCCGATGGGGGGTGTGCCCCGGCAATCACCCCGTGCATGCCATTGCGCAGGCCCTGGTGTGGGGCATTGACCACACAGCGCACACGATCCCCCACGGCAAACCCTGTGGCTGCTCCTTCAAGACGTGGCCCGCGTGCGCCGGCCGCATCGAGACGCTGTGTGACCTCACGATTGAGTGCGGCGACCTCGACGCGGTGGTAGGCGCACATCACGACATGTGATGCGGGGTCTGCGACACGCTGGTGCCACCACAAATCGACGCACTGCGCGATCGGATCCTCGCTGTGGTGCAGACGACCATGGGCGGCGTAGGTGCGCAGCGCATGGGTGATGTGCCCATCGCGCACGGACCTCAGCGCCTCGCGCTCCCACAATTGGTGCTGTCGGTGGTTGGCCGTGAGGGTGAGAGCGCCATGTTTGCGTACGAGTTCTGCAAAGACACCCCCGGGGCCGACTGCGGGGAGCTGCTGGGGATCACCGACAAGTACGAGCCGGGCATGGGTGCGCATGACCTGATCGACGCAGTGGGCGAGGGTGCGCGTATCGGCCATCGACGCCTCATCGATGATGATGCAGCCCTCGGGCACGCGTACCCCCCGCTCCCAGCGCGCCAGAAGCGCGTGCAACGTCATGCTCTCGGCTCCGGCAGCCTGTCCGAGCACATGAGCCGCCTGCGCCGATGGGGCGGCGAGCGTGACCGGGATCCCGTCGGCGCGAAGGGCCGTGACCCCTGCGGCAAGCGCCGTGGTTTTTCCCGAGCCGGCATATCCCACGATGCACAAAATTCGTCGGTCGCTCGCGGCGACCTCTTCTGCTGCATGCCGTTGCTCATGATCAAGCCGCACGGCGTGGAATGCGAGGGCCGTCGCTACATGCTCCGCAGAGACCGGCTGCAACGGGAGGGGCGCACTGTTGGCCGCGTCGAAAATGCGCTGCTCGGCGGCGATAATTTCGTGGGTGCTGTAGCGCGCGGGAACGCCCGTGCGCCCCTGCTCGAGTGTCACCAGTTCACGATGGCGCCTGGCCGCGTGGGCGCGGGCGATGATCTCATCGCCTCGGGCCCCGTCGTGGGCCCGATGGGCCCACGCGGCGATGAGATCGGCATGGGTGAAGGTGTGGGTGGTGGCAGTCAGCCCTGCCGGGCCAATGATCTGCGCATCATCGTGCGTGTGGCGCACGCCATGCGGGGGCCGAGGTATCGCCTGTTGGAGGTGTGTTGCCAAGGACTCAAGCTCCCATGCCTCGCGCTGGGTTGTCCAGTGTGCGCGCTGGGTGTCCATGGCAAAGACCTCCTTGGCCGGGCGACTTGCACGTTGGGCAATGCGCCTGCCGTGCGCTGAGTGGACATCGAAGCGCTCGGCATGTGCATGTACCGCGCCCATGCGCGCGCTTGCATGTGCGATCGCGCGTCGTGAGACCCCCGCGATCTCGATGTGCGTGGGTCCATCGCGGCGCCATGTCAGACCAAGGTGCCGAGTGAGTTCATGGCGCAGGCGCGCCGAATAGATGGCATCTGCCGCCCGCTGCCAATGAACAAACAAGGGCGTTGCATCAAGTGCGCGCCACTGCGGATCGCGGTCGATTTGGGTCTGATTGGCGAGCACGATATGGGTATGCAGATGTGGATCGCCGTCGCGATTGGTGGCATGGGTGAAGGCGGCGCCCAAAAACCCCACACCGGGTGCACGGCCCTCAGGGGTGCGCACCACACATGCCTCGCGTTCAAGAAGCGCGAGGGCATCACGCCAGGCGGTTGCGTGTGCGGCCCCGAGAATCGTCAGGTGCGGCCCATCGAGTGCGAGCAGCAGGCTGATCGATTTGGGTGCACTGACCATCACATCGATGCCTGCGACCGGGCGGTGGATCACGGGAAAGCTCACGACATCACCGCTGTCGGGATCGATACGGGTACGCGTGTGGGTCGTGGTTGGCGCCGTCGGACGAAATGGGGTCCCGGTGACCGGATTGTGCCCGGCAAGTACCCGCGTCCATTCCCCTTCGTTAATGGGTCCATCGCGCGCAATGAGATGACGCGCGCTGCCCACCCATTGCGCCGCAGGGGTGTCGATGAGTGCGGTCCACTCGGGCTCGGTGTGGCGTTCGTAATACCCGGAACGAGCCGTTGAGAGCCGAAGCCGCGTCATGCGGATCATCGTGTCGGTTCGGTGGTTGGCATCTCCAGACAGATGGCCGTAGACGACATGATGAGGGGGTGTGTCGCCCATACTGCGCGCGGGGCCCGTCGGGGGAATTCACGCGCGTTGGCCACGAGTGGTGGACGGTGGCGGGGCGTGTCCCCCTAGCGGTCATGTCAAAGTTTTGTTTAGAATTTGTCTAGGTTCATTATCAATGTTGTTGCACAGGGCACACCGCCCTCTGCGATCGAAGGAGTCTCGATGCCCGAGAGCACGTCGGTACCGCCCAGCCGTCCACCCGTTGGACTCAGCAGCCGTGCGCAACGCGACAAACTCGCCGTTCTGTTATTCATGGTTGCCGCCTTCGCCTCCTTTGTCTTCTCGGTCAGCCTCTGGTTTGGGGGGCATCGTGACGCGGGCCTCTTCGTGGGGATCTGGGTGCCGTCAATCCTCAGTCTTGGCACCCTTGTCATGTCGCAGAGGCCTCGATGAGCGCGACAGGAATCTTTATCGTCGGCCTCATCGTGACCTTGGTCGTCGGGGCCGCGGTTGCGCTTCTGATCTACGGCGCAGTTATGGATGGGCGCGAGCAGACGCGCGTCAACCCCGATCATCCATCCTGAATGTTCGCATGCGCTGATGTATCGACACGCCGCGGCCGCACTGCGGTTCGTCGATGCGGCGAGCGCCTCGTCGTGTACGACATCATTTCCGTGTGGGGTCCCCACATCCGGTCGACCCCACAACGCAATCAAGGTCCGGCATTTGTTGGCCTGGCAGCGTCGTGTGGGCTCGCGCCGCCGCGCAGATGGCATCGCCGGATCGTTGCGGACTGACGCTCCGTCTCTGCCCATCGACATCAATTGGTGACGTTCGATGCGCACGCCACAACGACCACACCCGGTGTGATCCGAGGCGGCTAGTCGATTCCCGGGCGACTTGCGGTCGAGACACCGCGCGCATCGGCAAATTGAGAGATTTGACCGCTACGGACTGCTGCACGCACTTGGGTTGGGTCATAGCCCGCCTCAAGTAAGCGTTGTTCGATACTGCGCTCACGGGCATTGGCAAAAAAGAGCACGCCGATCGTGCCAAAAGCCAGGATGCAATGGGTCACCATCATCACGGTGCCGGCATTCGCTTGGTCTTGGAGTGCCCCAATTCCCCAGGCGGTGTCGAGTGCGGCGTGACCGGGGTACAGCGGTGTCCCCGAGAACCAAAACAGGTTTGCAATCCCGAGCCCAAAGAACCAGACCGCAGTCATATACGCGCATTTGGCCCCGGTACCAAACCACGCGGGCGCCGTCGAGACGCGCTCAAGCACGGGGCACCACACCAGAAACCCGAATACAAAAAAGGAGATCTGCTGCAGGATCCAGACGAGCTCAGAATCAAGCAGCTGGCCATGGATGCTGGGAAACAGCCATATCGCGCTACTTGCCATCCACAAGGGAAGTCCGACACCGGGGTGCGCCACCAGACGCAGCAGTCCGGGGGCAGTCTGGCGCGCTCTGGGGAGCGCGGCGACAATCAGCAGCGCTCCGAATCCACCAATGAGTGTGTGCTGCGCCATATGAATCTCAAGCAACCCATCCTTTGCCATCCCCGAGATGGGCGAGCACACCGCGCCCAGGAGCACCACAATCCCTGCGATTGCCGACCACCGCGGCCAACCCGAGCGCGCCCGTGGAAAGATGGCGATCGCAAGGAGACCGATCAGTGAGACCTCAACAGGTGGCACCGACCATAACTGCCACCAGTGTGGGGTGGTGGGAAGTGTCCCGATGCCACCCGCCCGGACCGATTGGCTGACCGTGAGCTGGGACACGGCAAGCGAGAGCGCGAGTGTCGCGGCGATCACAAGCGCCGCAAGAGTGAATGTGCGGGATCGGGTCACCGCTCGATCATTGCACCAATCGCCCGCCTTCGGCGCGGACGTTGGTCATTGGTGGATGCACTCAAGGTGCGACCACGCACATCGTGCGTGGTCGCAGGGGTGACCTAGCAGCCGCTGGAGATACTCGGTGCACTCGAGGGTTGCTTGGTCAAGGTGATGGTGACCGTACCGTGGGTTCCATTGGCATGGACCAAGCTCGCGCGGACGGTGCTTCCCACACTCGCCGAGCTTAAAAATGTCTGCAGGTCGGTCATGGAGGTCACTGTGGTGCCACCGATTTGGGTGATGACATCACCGCCGGCACAGACCGAGGTGCCATAGACCGTGGTGGCGTGGTTGCCACCATGAATCCCGGCTGTCGCTGCCGGCCCACCCGGGACCACTGCGGTCACAAGGACTCCTGAGGAGACCTTGGCGACACCGCTTTGGGCGAGCTGTGGTGTCACCGAGACCCCGGCAATGCCGAGCCACGGATGCGAGGCCACGCCTTGGTGAAGCAGCTCATTGATGATGTTTTTTTCCGCGGAGTTCATTGGCACCGCAAAGGCGACACCCACATTTGCATCAACGCCAGAGTCGGCGATTTGGGCATTAATTCCAATCACCTGGCCGGCCTGATTGAGGAGTGGACCGCCGGAGTTACCGTGGTTGACTGCGGCATCGGTTTGGATGGCGTTGGCCAGAGTGAAACCGTTCGGGGATTGAATTTCGCGTCCAAGCCCCGAGACGATCCCCGAGCTTGCCGATTGGGTGTACCCAAAGGGGGTGCCGATTGCGAGGACGGGCTGGCCGATCTGGACATTTTCGGCCTCGCCAAGCGGCAGCGGATGCAGTTCTGATGCGGCGACCGTGACGTGAATGACGGCGAGATCGGTCGATGGGTCCTTGCCGAGGACGGTGCCCGAGACGCTCGTACCATCTTTGAATTGCACATTGATCGAGGTTGCGCCAGCGATGACGTGCTGGTTGGTGACAATGTCGCCATTGGTATCGATGACAAAGCCTGTGCCAAGTGCCGCCGATTGGGAGGGGTTGCCAAATTGATCGGTGCCATTTTGGGTTGTGGAGATCTCGACAACCCCTGGCATGGCATTGGCTGCAACGCTGACCCAACTGGTTGCCCCGCCCGCAGCGACCGGGGTCGTTGCGGGCGGGGTGGTGCTCACGGAGTTCGCGGCAGGCGCGCTCGATGCGCTTCCCCCTGCGGCGTGGTCGACGCCCACGACGATCCCGGCGCCGATGAGCCCTGCGATGAGTCCGACGACTGCGGTCTGGGCAAGGCGTCGTTGTGGGGATGCGCCGGTGCGCTCGGTAGATGGATCCATTGTGCACGCGTCCTTGGTCGTACCGCTACTCATTCTTACGCATGTGGTCGGGAGACTCACATCACATCTGCACGGGGTATCAGATCCTGTGTCGCTGAGAATTTCCTGAAGGTGGGGTTGTGAGTCGGTGAAGTTGACGCAGGTCTAATAACAGGAGGTGAGTCCCGCCGCTTTGAATTGTGCGTCGAGTGAGGAACTGAGCTGGGCGATCTGTTTGTCAATGGCGACGTAGGCGATCGCTTCGGCCTTGTAGCGGGTGGCAATTGCGCTGACGCGTGCAACGACACCGGCGAATGCCGTATCGAGGCCTGCCTTGGTCGACGCAAGTGATGCCGGGACAGGAATTGCCGCCAAATCGTGTTGCAATGCGGCCTGTGCGGCAAACACCGCTTTTTGGTCGGCGAGCGTCGGCAGGTGCTTGGTCTTCTCAATGGCTGCCATGCGGGCGGCCACCGGGTGAATCGCCGCGACTGCCACGGTGCAAATTCCATTGGCGGTCTTTGCATATGCGGCCCGCGCGGCGGCATCTGCGGGATTTTTCGTCGTCTGGCTGCTGCCACAACCGGTGAGGGCCAGGGTGGCGCAGGTAAGGACACCCGCCATCACCAGACCCGTGGTTTTACGTCTATTTGCAGGAATTTGTGTGAATCCAGTGTGGGACGATCGGGCGGTCATCAGACCGTTCTCCTTCGTGGGTGTGGAGGGGTGTTGTGCAGATGTCTAGATGCGGGCGACAAGCCTTATCCATTCGGCCCACGATTTTGTCATCCCCTGGAACGTAGCGTGCCACGACCGCGACTTTTCGTGATTGGCGTTTTGCGATGTGCAATCACGAGTCCCGGGGGTCAGTAATGGGGACAGACGAAGTCGCGGTCACCTTTTGCTGCCCGACACTCACACCAAAGGGGGATTTCGGGAGTGCTCGCTTATCCAACATGGCTGAACGCAGGAGATAACGCCTGGCAGCTCACCGCCGCCACACTTGTGGGGCTGATGAGTATTCCAGGGCTCGTGCTGTTGTACGGGGGAGTTGTCCAGAAGAAATGGGCGATCAATACCATGCTGATGGCCTTTACCGGCTTCTGCATCGTCCTCTTTGTCTGGGTCTTTTATGGATTCAACATGGGTTTTGGCCACCCCTTGCACTTGGGTGCTGGTCAGTTTTTCTCGAATATGGTGGGCAAGCCTTCACCCGTCTTGAGCTCAGCGGATGAGATTGGCCAAGCCAACATTCCACTGTTGTCAGGTACGGGCGCGATGCCGGCCTTCCACTTTGGCCAGTCGTCACTGGTGTACTTCCAGTTTGTGTTTGCGGGTATTACCCCGCTGTTGTTTCTGGGAAGCGTCTTGACCCGTATGAGCCTCAAGGCATGGATGATCTTTGTCTTCTTGTGGGGTTCGCTGGTCTACCCGATCAACGCATTTTTGATCTGGGGTGGCGGGTACTTCGCCATGAATGGCGCCGTGGACTACTCCGGTGGATATGTCATCCACTTGGCAGCAGGAGTCTCGGGCTTTGTTGCGGCATGGGTGGTCGGTCCGCGTATTAAGGGCGACCGTGATGCGACACCGAACAACATGATGATGGTGGCCGCTGGTGCGGGTCTTTTGTGGCTCGGCTGGAACGGCTTCAACGGTGGTGACCCGTACTTCGCCGGTGCAGATGCCGGCGCTGCGGTGCTCAACACCAACCTCGCTGCCGCTTCGGCGATGTTCGTGTGGATCTTGCTCGACATCTGCTCGTCGCGAAAGAGCGCATCGCTGATTGGTGGCGTGAACGGCATGATCGTCGGTCTTGTGGGAATTACGCCAGCAGCCGGTTTTGTGAATGGCTATGGCGCGCTGCTGATCGGTGTGTTTGGTTCGATTGTGGTGTGGACCATGATGACCCACGTCGGTCCGAAGATTCCATTTGTCAATCGTGTCGATGATGCACTCGGCGTGATCTGGACCCACGGATTTGCGGGCCTGTTGGGTGGTCTGATGGTCGGCCTGGTTGCCGATCCGAAAATGCTCGAGTACCTCGGGGCCGGTGGTACCGCCAACGGTGGCTTCTCGGTGACGGGGCTCTTTTACGGCGACACGGTGCCGTGGTATCGGACCCAGCTCTTTCACCAGGCACAGGCCGCGCTGTGGATTATCGTGTTCTCAGCGATCATGACCTTCATTATTCTGCGAGTGATGAAGCTGGTGATGCCGCTACGCTTCACCGACCAAGAGTGCCTCGATGGTGACATTGCGATCCACGGTGAGCAGGTGACCTCTGACTTCATTGGTGAGCAGAGCCTGGTCTTCCCGCTTGCGCCACAACCGAAGCTCGGGGAGTAAGGAAGAGAACATGAAAAAGATTGAAGCATTCATTCGTCACGAGGCGTTTGAGCAGATCCGTGATCGGCTGGCCGGAATGGGCCTTCCCTCGATGAGCGTGAGCGAAATCAAGGGATCGGGGCGTCAGGCAGGCGCAGTCGATGGGTACCGCGGACGTCGGGCAGGGATTTTCCTTCGCCCGAAGATCAAACTGGAAATCGTCCTCGATGACAAAGATGTGGATCGCGCAGTCGATGTCATCCTCGAGTTGGCCCAGACGGGTCACCCCGGCGACGGCAAGATCTTCGTGATCGATGTCCATGAGGCGATTCGTGTCCGTACGGGTGAGCGCGGTGACGTCGTGCTCGAGTCACACCCGGACGAGGGCTAGCCTCACGCCGTAAAAAAAGTTGGCCCCCGTCTGCCTGGATGAGCGGCGACGGGGGTCCTTTTTTATGCCGGTGCGTATCCCGCCGTTGGGTGGCTGGTCACGAGCATCTTCCCAGTATCGGTGTGACGGTGCAGGGCCCCGCACGGCCCGGGCGCTGACCGCGCAACTGAGATGCGGTTGTCGGTCGGTGAGCAATGACGCACCGATAAAAAGCGGCTCGCGTGACCGGTACGACCAATCACGCGAGCCTGTTCGTGCCCGCCCATCGAGGCAGGCACGCGCCGTGCGGGCGGGGCCTACTTCGATGGGCCCGGCAGCGTTCGGATGTAGGCGACGAGTTGTTGCATCTGTGCGGGCGGAATGATGCTTCCCCAGTGGGGCATGCTGGTGATGGGGTTTTTCCCGATGATGCTGCCGGAGGTAATCACGTCAATCACCGATTGTGCGGTGGGGAACTGTGTATTGAACGCCGTGCCGCCGAGTGGAGGAATGGTGCCATCAGGGGACGGGTTCACCACGCCACCGAGGCCGTTTGCCCCATGGCAGTTCTGGCAGCCGTAGTTGTAAAAAAGGACCGATCCAGCGACCACGTCGCCCTGTCCCGTCGGAATCGGTGCGGGTGCTGCCCCGGCAATTGCGGGGAGTCCTGCCTGGATGTAGGCGACAAGATCCGAGACCTGTTGGGCGGAGAGAATATTGCGCCAGGTCGGCATGTAGGGGGCATTGGTGCCACCGGCCGCATTGGCTGTTGCACCCATTCCATCATTGATGATCGACGAGAGCTGCGCCGCCGAGAGCGAGGTACCGATTGAGGCAAGTACCGGTACGCCCGGGTCGGGGCCGCCCTTTCCCTGCATGCCGTGACATGCCGCACACGCAAAGCCCACAAAGTCGTGGCCCCCTTGGGCCAACGTGGGATCGACCTTGGCCGAAAGATTCGGCCCGCTGGATCCGCGTGATGTCGCATTGCCGATTGTCCACCCAATCGCGCCGATGATCACGATGGCGATCATCGCGACAATCGCTGTGCGCCTTTTGTGGGGCGGATCTGGTGCAGACCACGAATAGATAGGAGCGCTCGGACCATCTGATGGCGAATCCTCAGCTGCAACACCGAGCGCCGAGCGCCAATCTTTTGGGGTGGCTGTGTCCCACCCAGTGAGCTTGTGGCCTTGGCTTGCCACTGACTGTGGGTTTGCACCAAACCACCGATTGGGATATCTGGACTCGACCATGGACATATTCTCCGCGGGTGTCAGGTGTGACACGTGGCGTTCAGCCCTGAACTGGAGTCCGTGATTCCCCTGGGATCACCGGTAAAAAAAATGATGTACGACGGCGCCCTCCCGACCACACCACGCGTGGTGTGGTCGGGAGGGGGTGCCAGAGGTCGCACCTTCTCCCGAAGGAGTGGTTTAGTGGCGGCGCTCCGCGCTGTCACCTTGCGCGGGCAGAAGCCGCGTGTGCTCGGCACGAACTGCAGTCAGGGACTGCGGGTCAAGACCGAGGTAGTTCAAGATGGTCGGTGCAATCTGGGTCGTCGAGACCGAGGTGCGGACCTTCTTGATGTGGCCAAGACCTGCGCCATTGACGACCAGCAAGGGCACATTGCGGTCATCGGCTGCGCCACCACCGTGGTCGGCAATCTTGGCGGAGCTCTTTGAATACATCACACCGGTTTGGGGCTGCACGAACACATCCGGGTAGGACGAGGTGACATTGAAGGTGCCGGCACCCGTGGGGGCAGCACCGAGCAGGCCAGCTGCCGGGAAGACCTGCTTGACCGACATCAGGTTCGCGAGATTCGGATCGGCGTTGAATGCGGCCGTGACCGGGGCGATGTTTGCATCGGCCGGGTTCTGCCACCACAACAACGCCACATCATCGGCGGTCTCCTGGGCGAGGGTCGAGGTGCCCCCGATTGAGGCCTGGGCGATGAATCCGGTGAGCGAGTTCTCCGGGGCGCTGTTGAGCTGACCGGCCTTCTCATAAATCCGGTGGTAGAGGGTCCGGTTCTTTGGCGACTGGCCGTGCTTGGCCGAGAGGATGATCTCGGTGGAGTCGGTCAGGTTCTTGTTGTGCAATTCGGTCACGATGCGACCAATGGCCTGATCGACCGAGTCGAAGGCGGCCTTCAGGTAGGGGCTAAAGGTCGTGCCATTGTCGTAGTAACCACCCGCGACGACCTTCTGGGCGACACTGACTGCCTGAAAGTTCATACCGAAGATCGATGGCACGGTGTTGGCAGGAGTTGTGGTCCCGCCGACCGAGGTCTTGCCGTCAATCTGGTTGATGATTGCGTTGACCTTGACATTGTCATAGGCCATTGCGACCTCGGCGCCATCGGTGTAGACGCCGTTTGGATCGATCGAGGAGGCGTAGGCGCCAGGGTGGAAGGTCGCGTCCCCAATCGTGCCCGTGTCACCGTACGCACTCAGATCCGGGATCGTCGGATCGTAGGCGGCGTTGCCGGCGTGGGTTGAAGGAATTGCACCCTTCACATCTGGGGTAAAGAGGTCGGTGACCGCAGGGGTGTTGGTCTGGTTGTACTGATCCGGTCCGTTGACCCAGTCGTAGCCGGGGTTCTTATCCGACCATGCGGTGTAGAGGTTCGCGTTGTGCGCCACCTGAAAAATGGTGTTGGCGAACATGTCGTTGTTCGGGTAGACCGGGGTGCAGTTGGCACCACTCTTTTCCAGCGGTAGCGTGCTCGGGTCGATCTGGCTGAATGCGCTCGGGATAGGGTTCCCGGTGCTTCCAATGCCCGCCCAGTTGCCACCATCGGTGAGGCTGTTGTTGTTGTGGGCGATGGTCTCGTCGTAGGTCACGTTGGTGCCTGCCGGACCGGTGCAGTTCGAGCCTGGTGCGTAGAGGGCGCGGTTGTAGGCGTTGTCATAGAACAGACCCACGGTCTTTGCCGTACCCCCGGTAACCATCGATGCAAGACCCGGGAAGGAGTCAGACGGGAAGGTCGTTTGGGCGTTGGTGTAGTCGGTCCCGCGCGCGGCGAGCTTGGCGAGGTTCGAATTCGGGTAGAGCTTGATGTACTGAGCCAAGTCAGAGGCGTGCATACCATCCACGCTGATCAGAAGCGAGTGGCGACCAGGGATCGGTGTGCCGGAGATGTGGCGGTCGGCAAGTGTTGCCGACTGAGGAGCATGCGTGTTGTGGGAGCTCGTGGCAACCGCACCAATGGCGGCAACACCGCCGAGCGCAACGACGCTCGCCGCAATGACCGCGGTCTTGGGGAATCGACGTAACATTAACGTCCTTTGTCAGGGGAATGAGACGAGGCGCGCGAAAAACATGGCCGATCCGTGGCCGAGCGCAGTCGTGTGATCCGTCACTGGGCACGCAGGATGTCCTTCCCGAGCGTCGGTCGTGTTGCAATCGTGTGATGAGTTGTTGCAACATATGACACGTCGGACAAGGCCTGGTTCTCGACCGGCGTCGCTTTGGGGTGTGTGGAGAGCGTCAGCGCTAGAGTTGCGCCATGTCAGCTGCCCTTCGCCGCTGGGCGATCATGCCCGTACTTGGATTCGGCGTCGCATTGATCATCGTCGATTCGACGATTGTCAATGTGGCATTGCCAAAGATTGTCCCTGCACTCAACATGAATATTGCGGCTGCTGAATGGGTGAACTCTGCCTACTCACTCGTCTTTGCCGCATTGCTTGTCGCCGTCGGAGCGATGGCCGATCGCTCGGGGCGCAGGCGCACATTCGTGATTGGCGTCGTCGTGTTCGCGATTGCCTCACTTGTTGCAGGCGCTGCAACATCGTCGGGGATGATGATCGGCGCGCGCATGCTGCAAGGAGTGGGAGGGGCGATGATTCTGCCGACCTCCTTGTCGCTGGTGAACGCAAACTTTCGCGGCAAAGACCGTGCGATCGCCTTTGGTATTTGGGGCTCGGTGATCGCCGGTGCCGCCGCCCTCGGACCGCTGTTGGGCGGCTGGCTCACCACGTATGTCTCATGGCGCGCAATCTTCTTGCTGAACCTTCCGGTCTCGCTTGCGATCGTGATTGCCGCCCTCGTGCTGGTCGCAGAATCCAAAGACCCCGACGCCCCAGGCCTGCGTGATGTGGCAGGGGTGCTCATGGTGTCGTTTGGATTTGCTGCCTTGGTGTTTGGACTCATTGAAGGGCAGCACTACGGTTGGTGGCACGCGAAGGCCACCTTTTCGGTCGCGGGTCACAATTGGCCGGGCAGCAGTTCTCCGGTGCCATGGGCATTCGGGCTGGCGGTGGTCTTACTTGTGGGGTTTGTGATGCATCTTGTGCGCGCGACCCGTCGCGGGCGCCCGGCATTGATCGATCTGGAACTGTTTCGACTGCGCTCATTTCGTTGGGGTGGTCTGACAATTCTGATCGTCGCCCTGGGGGAATTTGGGCTGATCTTTGTGATCCCACTCTTTTTGCAAAATGTGCTGGGTCTCAGCCCTCTTGAGACCGGGGCGGCGCTCCTGCCGCTGGCACTCGGGGCCTTTGCGGCAGGAGGCCTCGCGGCGCCACTGTCGACAAAGATCGGCGGGGTCGCCACCGTTAGGATCGGCATGGCGCTTGAGACAATTGGGATCGCCGGCTTTGCGCTCGTGGTGACGACCCCAATGTCGGCGTGGAATTTTGTGCTGCCGTTGATGATCTATGGGCTTGGTGTGGGGCTTGCCACCGCACAACTGACCAATGTGGCGCTCGCTGAGGTCCCACGGAACCGTTCGGGCCAGGCCTCCGGGGTGCAATCGACACTGCGTCAAGTCGGATCAGCCCTTGGCACCGCGGTGCTTGGCACGGTGCTCTCGGTTGCCATTACCGCACACACCACCTCATCGCTCGAGCACGCCGGAATCGCCACCGCCGATGCCCAACACATCGCCGATGCGGTGCAGTCGTCAGCGGGTACGGTGCTTCCGAGTTTGCGGGCGGCTCCGGTGACGCACCCCTTATCGGGAGTGCTTGATGCCTCATTCGCCGATGCGATCACGACTGTCGGGATCGTGGCGGCCGCCTTTGTGCTGGCGGGCCTTGTGACCTCGTTCTTGATTCCCCGCGTACCGGTCGAGGCGACCGACGAGCGCTAAGGGCTCTCGGGGGCGTGGCTGAGGCGCAAATTAAACAGACGCCAGCTCATCGCCTGGCGTGAGACCGCAAAGGTTTCGGCAAGGATGTCGACATTGGCTCCGGTGACGGCAACCGCCTCATAGACATGTGGGGTCGGCATCAGAAGCTCCGCACCAAAGCTATCGGCCTCGCGCTCGCGCAGATCGGTATGCGACTCCTGTGAGACCGCGCGGCACAGGGTGGCGTTGGTGGTTCCGGTGCGCGCACCGCAGTGCACGACCCAATGACCAATCTCATGGGCAACCGTAAAGCGCTGGCGCTCGACTGGTTCGTCGGCGTTGATGAGAATGAGTCGGTCGCGGGGGACAAGGAGCCCCGATGCACCCAGATCGGGCGCCGCATGGACACGCAGCCCGAGGAGATCTTCTGCGATGCTGACCACCGGAACCGGAAGCGGGGTGCGATCGGGGTAGATCGCGTCATAGTCGCCCAAGACATCGAGCGCGCGACGGTCACCTGGGCGCGGCGGCATTAGGCAATCCCAAAGAGGGCGTCGAGGGTGAGCCGTTCGGGATCGTCGTCGTTCTGGACGAAGGCGACCTCAATCTCACTCCGGCGTTCTGTCGTGCGGAACACTGGCGTGTGGGAGCTCGCGCGGGGCATCGATTCGTCTGGGGTCGGAGCGCCGCCAAAGGGCACGAGCAGCGTCGTCGGGACGCCCAAGATCTCGGCAAGCGCCGTCAGCACGCGGCGATCAATCCGCGAAGCGTCAAGGAGACCCCCTTCAAGGCGCTGGTAGAGATCTTTCAGGTGACCGACCAAACGCTCAGGGATTTCGAGCGCGTCCCGCAGGTGCGCCACCACGGCGTCGATGGTGAGGTGGCGCCCATGGCGCAGCGTCACCATCGGTGCATCGCCGCGGGCCCAGGCGGTCAGCGCGGCAACGAGCTGTGCGTCGGGCATCGGAGTGGGTGCCAAGATGAGAAAGGCATCGATCATGCCCGTAAGTGCATCGGCATCTGACCCTGCGCGCAGCAGATATGCAATGGGATCGGGATGCTCGCCGCGGTGGTAGCGCCTGGCAAACTCTTCAAAGAGCGATTCAGGATTCGACATGGGTGTCCTTTTGATACCGCTGTCGAAAGCGATGAATGCATTGATAGACATTGTTTTCGCTGATGCCAAGCATTGCGGCGATCTCTCTGCGATCGCGCCCCTCGATCATCAGGAGTGACATGACCTCGCGCTCGCGCGGTGGGAGCCCACTGAGTGCATCATCGATCAGCTCGTTTCCGGCGACGATCTCGGCTGGATCATCGGTGGCAAGTGATGTCGCGGCGTATTCGCGTATCGCCTCGGTGGTGCCAGGCGAGGGTGCAACTCCACTGGGAAGTGCCCGCTCGGTGGTCCAGCGGGCGCGCCAGCTGCGCAGCGTCCAGTCGGTGCGCTTGGCCACAACGACCCTGAATGGCACCGAATAGCGCTTTCCCCGCTCAAGTTCTGAGAGCAGATGCATCATCGTCTGGTGGGCGACCTCGTAGTACTCATCGGTACGTAGCGCCAGACGCGCCACGATCTGCGGGTAGTAGGCGGCAATCAGGGTGACGTAGTCGTGTGCCTCAATTAGCAACAGGTCCCGCGCATCGGCGTCAGCGTGCAGGCGATGCATCTGTGTGTCGTCAATTGCCATCGAATTCCGACCCTGCCACAACAGTGGGCAAATGCAACCCCTGCGCAGTGGCGTTGAGGGCTGGTCGCGCAGCAATGCCGAGGTGAAATCGGGCGACATGTGACGTTATAGTTACGTTTGTCATAAAAAACGAAATCTATCTGCTCTGAACTCCCCAGACGTCGAGCTTTTCGTCATTCCTGCTGTGCCGCGGTCGCTCCTCTCCACGCGCATCGGATCTGCAGACGTAAGAAATGCCGGGTGTGGGAATGAGAAGGAGCCGAGAGAATTTTATACGGGGGATTGTTGCGAGATCTGATCAAACGGATTGCGCTTGAAGATGTGCTGAGCGGTGGTGGGCTGACTGTCGCACGGATCGTCGCGCGCGAACCCTCGCACCACACATACATTGGCCTTGATGCCGGGGTGCGCCACGGGGTGCAACTCTCCGAGGTTGGGGGTGTCGCACGGATATCAGAAATTGTGGTCGAGAACCCCGCGGCAGCTGATCTTTTAATCACGCCCGGTGAAATCGCGCTGGGCGGATTTTGCGACCGCATCATCAGTCACCCGGTGCTTGTGCCGGGTGGGGGCGCTGCAATTGCGATGAGCTTTGCGGGTGCTCCCCTCTCCGAGGCGGGTGATGAGGTCTTATCCGTGGGCGCGTATGGAACCCCGCCGAGCGTGCAGCGTCTCATTGCACACCACATCACCGCCAGTAGCGGTTGGCACTTCGAAATCCAAGATCTTGTTGATCGCGGGATTGACGATGTGCGAATGAGGAGCGACCACACGACCGATGCCCGCGGGTTGCATGCGCTGATTGCCGCCCAAACGACGCACATTGCATCCCAGATGGGGGCGTTTCCATTGGCGAACGATCAATGCGGGGTGATCTTTGGGCTGCGTGGGGTCCCAGTGGCGATGCATGTGGTCTCACGGCCGGAGGTGTTTGCCGAGATCTACCCGAAACTGCTTGCCGGAGCGCTGATCGATGCGCTCGCCGACCCCGATGGCCTGAGCATGTCATCAGGGGTTGTCTCGGTGTTTGTGGACGAGGTCATCCGAAGCGCTCCGACCGATGTTGCCGACGCCCAACTTGGGACATGTTTTATCCTCGGTCACGACGACGGGATTGTCGGCAACGGTCTCATTCGCGATGAGGAACTCGTCTGCCTGTCGGCGTTTGGGTCAGGTATCGATTGACGCCCGCGCGCGACGCCCGAAAGGGCGTCGCGCGGCCTGCTCCCTTCGCGCTCAGCCGAAGGGGGTCTTCACTGTTGCTGGCCCATGTGCATTCCAACCGGGCGTTCCTTTGCGGATGCCGGCATCAATAAAGATCCAAATCGCACCAACAAGTGGAATCAACCCGATGAGAATCCACCAGGCAGATTTACCGCGGTCGTGAAATCGCTTGCCGGTCACGTGGATATTCACGTAGACCGAGAGTAGCCCCACCACGATGTCCAAAAAGCTCGAGCCAATAAAACTCAGCGCGAAGACCACCACTGAGGTCGCAATCAGCGAGAGCCAGTACGCCTGGCGCCCGATACGGCCGTTCATATTCAAATAGACCCATGGGATCGTGCCCTGTTCGGCGATGCTGTCAGTGAGTGATGCCATACGTATCCTCGCGTTCTACCCATTTTCAGGACCGGGTGAGCCGCCAGCTTATCCCTCTCTGCGTGCGGATGGGGCGTGTATCCAATATCGCGACGCCCATTTTTTTTAGAGACAATTTCATGTCGCCCCGAGCCGCGTTAAAAGCGCAACGTGTTCGATTGCATTTGTATCGGTAAGCGTCATGGCGCACCGGCGATTGGGTGGGTCGATTCCCGTCGCGAGGATCTGAATGTGTCCCGTTGCAGGATCAGGGGTGGCGTCCCAACGGGTGCGGGTCGCATCACCGCGCACATAGATCGGTGCCCCCTGTACGCAGGTGCCTTTGATTTCAAAGATGTTGTCGTCTCCGACAATCAGTTGCGCCCCATCGATATGAATCGGATGATCATCACTCGATGAATTCCATGCGGTGATGTCGGTGATCGCCGCTTCAA
>Ga0164296_1001490_pt1 | contig 24817 bp, 47 predicted proteins | sample GEODES057metaG_FD_113533 | JGI IMG/M metagenome (GOLD analysis project Ga0164296, IMG submission 113533) | Dystrophic lake water microbial communities from Trout Bog Lake, Wisconsin, USA - GEODES057 metaG | ecosystem: Environmental > Aquatic > Freshwater > Lake | place: USA: Trout Bog Lake...
AGCAGCTTCTACAACAGCCGCTTCTACAACAGCAGCTTCTACAACAGCCGCTTCTACAACAGCAGCTTCGACAACAGCAGCTTCTACAACAGCCGCTTCTACAACAGCCGCTTCTACAACAGCAGCTTCGACAACAGCCGCTTCTACAACAGCAGCTTCGACAACAAAACGGTTGAAAATATTGTTAAAGATGGGCAGGAGCACATTTTTGCCATCAGCAAAAATGATGTGTGGGCCATACTACTGCCGGCGAAAAATGAGATCGCGGGGCTTAAAAATGCGCTCATTGAAGGAAAAATAAATGGCACTGCATATACCGGTGATTGCGCCTGCCTGGTAGGCACTATAGCTAAAGTACGACAGTGTGACTACGAATTGATGCCACACATAACGCCCGATGGTGGCAGACCCGCAGAAATGTGGTTCCGTGGTATTGACCCCGGCATGACACCCGAGAATAGCCCAAAAGTAAAGCTCACCATGAAGTGGATAGATGAATTTGAAAGCCTGCTCAACGCCTAAGTCATGGATTTACAGTATAAAAAGATGAAGCCCGAACATCAGGATTTGCTTATTCAAAAGCTAATGGGTCTGCCATCTATACACACACAACTTAGAAGTGTATTGAACAAGGTTAACCCATTAATATGCTGGGCTGACAATGAGCAAATGTTTATCAGTAGTGGCGATGTGATGAAAGTAATTAACGCCTTAAATCTCAATCTGTAACCATGGCCATACTCACACTACTATTTGCCGCGCTAAAGGCATGGGTTACCGGTGGCAAGATACCCCCGGTAACTGCCGATGAAGTACATGAAGCCATAGACACCGTTTTTTCACCCACTAAAAATAAAGCTCCCGAAATGGACACAAACACAGCCGCCGTAGAAACGGCAACGACAGCAGCGCCCAAGATAAACAACTACATGGGCCAGGTAGTAAAGTACGTAACCAATGGCGCAGAGCCGGAAGCACCCAACAGCGCACAGCTCCCCGCCACCGTTACCAGTATTAACCCCGATGGTACGCTGAACCTCAGCATACTGCTGGAAAACACACAGATACCCGTGCTCTTCCGCCGCAACGTGCCAAACATTGCCGATGCAGGCAAGGGCACCGGCTGGGATTACCTGGGCAACGCACAAACACAGAACTCAACCGCTTTTTCTTCACCCAAAACCAACAGTAAAATGAACACCAGTACCAAGATGAACCTGCAGCAGCCAGGCTTCGCACTGAAAGAGAATGCCATCGTTACCGGAACAGTAACCGATGTACGTACGGATGCCGCAAAAGGCACCGTAGAAAATGATCTGAGCGACAGCACGGGTAATGTAATAGGCGTGTACAGCGACAGCGAGATTTTCGCCAGCACTGACGATCTGTGCGCTGCACTGGTTGCAGAGTTTAACGCCTCACAGGCACCGGCAGCGCCTGCAGCAGCAGACACTACCACTGCTACGGCCTAAGAAATGACAGGGGGTTATTGCGAGATATAACTAGGTATTGTTCGTATCAGTGAGGTAACTGCATCCTAACTGCCATTACGGCCCCCGCCCGCGCCAATCGGGTAATTTGAGGATGGCACAGTGGTAAAACCGGGCGCGATACGTAAGCGATATTCCCGGTATGCTTTACAGAACACAGGGCGGCGGTATAACGCTGCCGCCCTTTTTTTTCTTATCCAATATTATAACCATGCCGGCCACGACCGGAAATTTTTCACACGATAACTATTACCGCCGATGAGCTTCTTATCTGTATACACCTGGGGCGTGGTGATCGCCTTCTTTATAGTAGCGCTGTTTATGAAAAAGAACAGCGACAAGATCAATGGAATGGTGAACCACCCTGCCGTAAATACCGGGATAGTAATAATCACGATCGCGGCATCATTGCTCAGCTGGGCCCTGGTAGCTTATGTGGCAATAGTAGAAATTATTCGCTTTTTCAATCGTAACAAATGAAAAGAGAGATACCGATATTAATGAGCACCAATATGGTAGAAGCCGTACTGGAAGGCCGTAAAACGCAGACCAGGCGGGTAAATAACCGATGGGAAGATGTTGTAAAAGGCGATATTCTGTATGTGCGGGAAACGTTCGCGCAAAAATGCAACTCAGACAGCATTGTATTTAGGGCTGATTATGTAAGCCGTGATTTTATTGTTGATGCGAAGTGGAAGCCATCTATATTTCTACGCAAAGAGCATGCCCGCATATGGCTGGAAGTGGAAAACGTAGACAAAGAACGCCTGCACGATATAAGTGGTGCAGATGCTGTAGCGGAAGGGGCTTCTTTACTGCCGGATAATGGTATTGCTTACAGCCGTTTTCAGGAGCTTTGGTGCGCTATCAATGGCCGCGAAAGCTGGGATGCAAACCCGTGGGTATGGGTAATAAAGTACAAAGTGCTCAGCACTACCGGCAGGCCCAGCCATTTATAACTATTACTGATCACCACACACTTACTCCCCACAGCACATGCCTAATAAAAAGATACTTAATAATGAATTTGGCGAAACCATTGCAGATCCACCACAGCCGGAAATAGCTGCACTGCAGCTGGTACCGGAGCAGAGCTACTTTGAAAAGCGCATGCAGCTGCTGGGCGTAACACCGGAGCACAATACCATACTGATACGGGAAACGGAGGTGCAGAGCGGCCCCAACCAGGGCAACGAGGTATTGAAGCCATACCCCATATTTACAGAGGGCACACAGGGCATAGATATTTTCATGTACACCCTCGACCGCTGCAAGATATGGACGCACAAAGATGCACAGCGTAGCGGGCACACCATAAAAGCGGCTGATAAGGTATACAAGATCATACGCCTGTACCCGGAGCGGGTAAACAAAGATGGCAAGGTGCAGAAGTACCACATACCAAAGGGTGAGCCTACGCGCCCTTTCTTCCCGCCCGGCCTGGTAGCTAAGTATGATGCCTGCCGCGAGTGGAAAGCCGCCAATCCCGGTAAGCGCCTGCCGCCCGATGTGCAGGTGCGCGATCTGTTCATTACCGAGGGTGCATTTAAGGCATTCAAGGGCGATATGGGTCGTATAGATGTGGTGGGTGTGCCATCCATCACCTGCCTGCGCGATAAGGACACAGACGAGCTGCATGCCGACATACAAAAGCTGATATTGGTATGCGAGGTAGAGAACGCTATATGGCTTACCGATGGCGACTGCCGCAGCCTTACCACCAGTGAGCTGAAAGAAGATACCGACCTGTACCACCGGCCCAGCAACTTTTTTGACACCATAAGCAACTTTTTTACCGCCCTCAGCAAGTTTCCTGATGTGCAGCGCTACTTTGCCCACATCAACAGCGAAGACCTGGAAGGGAACCCGAAGGGCCTTGACGATCTGCTGTGCCAGTTTCCCGACCGTGGCGCACAGATAGCCGCTGAGTTTGGCGACTTTTCAAAGCTGGTAAAGGGTGGCATAGTTACGGGTACTTACCGGGTGCTGGTGAACATACAGCACAACCTGAGCCGCATACGCAAATACTTTTTCCTTGACGATGTTACGCAGTTCTTTCTATTCCACAGTGAGCGCCGTGCCGACCTCAAAGCCCTGCCACACTTTAAGTTTAACGGCACACAGTACCGCTACAACGAGGCAGAGGGCAAGTGTGATGTGGAAATGCCAGGCAGCGCCAACGACTACATACGCATGGGCAATGACTACTACAAGTATGTGATGATACCCACCAGCAACAGCAAGACTGAAAAGATAGTAAAGACGCTGGTAGGCCGCATGAAGGGCACCATTATAGACGACCACGGAAAGCAGTTTATACAGTACATAAAAAAATACGATGCTCCCTGTGTAATGCCCGACCACGGCAACTACCAGCAGGTAATAAACAACTGCTACAATCTATACCAGCCCTTTAGGCACGAACCCGAAGACGGCGACTGTGAGCTGACCATAGAATTTATAAAGCACCTGTTTAGCGAAGAGGTAGTGACCTATACCGACCGTGACGGCATTGTGACCAGCATACCACGCTATGAGCTGGGCCTCGACTATATAACGCTGGCTTATAAAAACCCCTTACAGATGCTGCCCATACTGTGCTTTGTGAGCCGGGAGCGGCAGAGCGGTAAGACCACCTTTATCAACTGGATAGAAGCCCTGTTTAGCGACAATGCCATAAGCATAGGCAATGAGGACATAGAAGCCGACTTTAACGCCCACTGGGCCGGTAAGCTGTTCATCTCGGTAGATGAAACCAAAGTGGACAATGGCAAGGTGATCAATAAAATAAAACGCCTCAGCACTGCACAAAAAATAGTGCTCAACAGCAAGGGTAAGGATCAGGTGATACTCCGCTTTTTTGCAAAGTTCATACTGAACAGTAACCACGTAGAGGACTTTATACGCATAGATAAAGAAGAGATCAGGTTTTGGATACACAAAGTGCCGCCATTGAAGCGCACCATACCCAAGTTTCTTGAAAAGCTGGTAGATGAGATACCCGCATTCCTGCACTACCTGGAAAAGCGAACCATGGCCAGCAAAGACGAAGAGCGCCACTGGTTTGCCACACCGCTGCTGCACACACAGGCGCTGGTAGATGTGAAAAATAACAGCATGTCGAATATGGAAAAGCGCATACGTACGGAGCTACAGGAAATGTTTGATATGTGCGACGCGGAAATGTTTCGTATTTCGGCTGAGGGCTTAGCAACTGATATTCTCAAAAAGAGTGACAAGCGCTATGTAATAACCACATTAAAGGAAATGGGGTACAAAACCAAACCATGTGCCCGTGGCGTGTACCCGGTGCGTGCAGAGCGCACCGTAAGAACGCTGGGCGATGAGGGAAAAGAAAGCTACCTGGAACCTAAGATATTCCACGGTGCCTACTACGAATTTCACAGAAAAGACTTTACCGATACCGACCCGAAAAATGCCGAGCTGCAGCCATTTGGCAGGCCCTACAAACCAGCGGCCGGCACAGACGAAAAAGATGTTACTGCAGCAGCTGAAACAACAGCCGATTTGCCCTTCTAGTACTTTAAACTACCTATTTATTTACCAACTCTAAAAAATTATTACAATTATTACAATTATTACAAACCAATACAGTAAAGGATTTGAGTAGTGTAATAATTTTAAAATGGATTATTACAATTATTACAAAAGTGCATTAGAAAAAATCAGTTGTAATAATTGTAATAAAGTGAAAATAGGATTATTACGCTCTAAGTAATTGAAAATCAACGTTGTAATGTCTGTAATAATTGTAATGACGAAAACAGCCTTACCGCACTTTTTACACAAAAACCAGTAAAACACACATAGATTATGAAAAAACAGATTATTCAGCCGTTCGCAGAGATGATCGGTAAGCAGTACGAAAGTACGCTGGTGCCGGGGCTTATTGTCACCGTTACCAAAGTAGCCAGGCACCAGCGGCAGCGCGATGCGTTTTTGTACATGACCGGTGAAAAAAGGTTTGGTAAAAGCATTCATGTTTTCCTCAGCACACCTGAGGGCACAGAGGGCGGCACATTGATGGCTACAATGGGTTATCCGCTGTCTTTGTTCAATCAAAAATTCAAAGAAGTAAACAAAGAATTATAGTGTTAAATTATAGGTAATGATATATTTTAGTGTACCGATGTTTATAACATACGAGCGCGTGTAGCATCAATCAAACCACAATGCGGACAGGTAGGAACCCCATCATTCCATAACTTATTCTCTAAGTACACACGACAAGCAGCATCATTTGGTAACACTGCAATCATATCAGTAAAGGTGTTGAAAGTTATTTTGGTTGTTGCTTGTGTCATTTTGTGTGGTTTGATAACACAAATATACAACTAATTTTCGGTACAACCAAATATATCATTACCAAATTATATTTCATTTACCGTATACACGCAATAATACCTGATACTATATTTGCCCTGCAACGCTTCGAATACAGCCACCTCCACAGGTTAGGTTTCCTCATTATAACGGAAATCGCCCCGGACGGTGGTTTGCTCCACATGGCTGTATTCGAAGCGTTGCACCTCCGTTTCAGTTGTCCGGGGTGACATTACCTTTCTCCATGAAAACAGGAAAGTATAACGTCACTTAAAAGCCCAGTTCTTGCCTTATCCAAGAATAGATGTAACCGTGAAGTATAAAGGAGGAAAACGATCACAATGCCCATTGATAGAAAGCGGCGATGCTGCAGCTGCTGTGGTTCGCAGCATATGTGCCAAAAACACACTGCTGTGGCGCGAAGAAATGCTGATGCTGAGCCTGTGTTGCGGCAACCGGCTGCAGGGCTGGTACCGGCTGGGCATAGGCGGCATGGACAAGGCCATATGCGACATACGCATTATAGCCACTGTAGCGGCCAAGTGTGCCAGCGCCAGCATCATACTGGCACACAACCACCCCAGCGGCAAGCTGAAACCGTCTAGCGCCGATCTGCGCACCACAGAGCAGGTAAGCGCCGGTATGGCTACGCTGGGCATAAAGCTGGCAGATCACATCATCATCACGGATGAGGGGCACATAAGCCTGAGGGATGAGGGGTTTATGTAGTAAGAAAATGTTAAAAATTAATACGTTAAAAAACAACGCTTTTGTTGTTAAATAAAGGGTTTTACGGTTTAAAACAAGAAAAATGGGCGCAAAATTGTAAAGTATAGCTTTACATAACACTTTACATGAAAATATTATTTTTTGCAGTATAAAATTTCTTCTACTTTTGGATTGCTAACAATACCTGGAGCAATCCAAAATCAAGACTGAATTAAAAATAAGCCGGCGAGTGGTTGTAAGTACCTACGTCTTCCAATGTACTCCATTGGTGTTGTTAGCAGCGACCGGCCCAATTATTAACTGTTTAAAAAATTTGTTATGCTAACAACAAAGAAGACGGACAAAAAAACCAAGACAGCGGCCAGCACAGCCGCAAAAGGTAAAAAAATATCGTTGGTTCCTGACGATGTAACCACAGAGCAGGAGCTGGACGACTACGAAGAAGATTTGCTGGAACGGCAAAACGAGCTGTGGGATTATGCAGCGGTAAACACCGAAGACTGTACGTACCCGGACGAAGAGAAGCAGATCATCCTTTTTGTAATGATGTGCTACACCCACGGCATACGCCTGTATGATGTTACAGAGTTCCTGCTCTACCGGCTCAAAGGCAACGCCATAGACCAGGTGAATAAGCTGGGCGAAATATATATGCGAATAAAGGCGGCACATGCTTTGTAGTTAATCATTTATAAATTATCATTGCTGTGTCTATTTTCTTAACCAAAAACCAAAAACAAAACAGATGAAAAAAACAATGTTAACAATCGCCGCAGGCCTCTTGATGGCTGCATTTACGGGATGCGTAAAAGGGGACAAAGGTGATGCGGGACCAGCAGGGACTAACGGGACTAATGGCACGAATGGTAATGCCAATGTTGTGGCCAGCACAGCTACACTAACACCAGCTAACTGGGGTTTTAATACATCCTCTGTTTCCTATTGCAATATTTCAGACAATGATATAACGGCAGATATTGTAGCTACCGGAACAGTAGAAGTATTTTTTACAAATAGCTCCGGCTCATGGGCTGCGATGCCGTACACTTTTTTTTCAAATCCGTCATACACGCTTAGTTATGGATATTCTTTAGATAATGTACTGATCAATTTACAGTATACTGATGGATCAAATAATCCACCATCATCTTTAGAGTTAAAAATAGTGGCGATCAGCAGCGCCCAGCGCAAAGCGCACCCTGCTACCAACTGGAAAAACTATAACGAATGTATGGCGGCACTGAGTGCGCCTGCTTTGTAAGCATTTATTTTACGGTTTTCTGAAAACCTTTACAGCCCTGCAATTGCGGGGCTTTTTTTATGCCCGTACCTGTGGTAGAATGGTAACATCTATTGGAAACGCCTTGCCGCTGATAGCATCTTTGACATCACAAACAAGCTAAAAAGCATCACAGCAAAATCGTTTTTTTATGCGTCAACCAGGCAATACCTCAGGCAGCAACAATAACAGCGGCACTACCACTACAAAGAAGCTGAAAAATAAAATAAGCCCGTTGGGCGAATTTAAAATGACCTTCACGGTAGATGGTACCGGTATCGCTGGTAACATCGCCATATTTCCCGGCCCTTGCCCTGGATTGATTGCCGCACAGCGCGCTGTAACGGTGCCTGATCAGCAGCACGTAATACTGACCTCAACCGTAAACGGTACGGGTAACGCTGCAGGGTATGCAGACTTTAAGAACTATATATCACTGGTAGGTATGCACCTGAAATATGTGCGTATCACTACTAACCAGGTGGCAGACTTTACCGGCTCCCTGTTTTTTGGTGAGGTAGCGCCTAACGGCATACTGAACCCACAGGAAATACCGCTGACACCATACCGCACCAACAGCGGTGGTACGTATGACAACGTACTGGAAATACGCGACCAGGAGTGGATCACTACCAAGAACTTCTACATGTACATTACAGGTATCGGCCTGAGCAACAGCTTCGTAATGAACTGGGGTATAGGTGGTCTGACCGATGTAGCGGAGATCAGCGAACTGAACTAAGCAAAGCACACACACATCTTTATAACAAAAGGGGCAGGCCCGCAGCCTCGCCCCTTTTTTAATACCATACAATCATGGGATACGGAGCATCACCAAACCAAAATTCGCACGTAGGCGGCATGTACACGGCACAGGAGCTGTCAGACTTTCTGAGGGCTGACCCTAAGAACGTGATCAGCTTTTTTGTATCGCGCAATCCTACGCAGGCTTACAAGTACATCAAGCAGAATTTTGAAGGCTACCCAAACCTTAGCCCCGGCTCGGAGAAAACAGTTCCATCGCAAAACAGTATGGAGCGTTTCATAGACAAGCAGTATGATGCCAGCCCTAACCAGGGCCACTTTATACAGCAGCTGATGCTGAGCATACCAAAGGACGCACAAATGCAAAACTGGACAACCGCCATAAACTAATACACCATGTCAGCATCTACAGATTTAAGCGGGTTACTCGGGCAGTTTGCCAGCACCAGTGCCGATGGCATAGGCGGTGGCACTACGGAACCGGCTACCGACCCTACCACGGGCCAGCCCGTAAGCAGTGGTACTGCAGCAGTAGATACCAGCGGCACAGGCGGCGGCTTCGATTGGAGCACCGTTTTCAACAATGCAGGTAAGATACTTACCGGCGGTGCGGCCGTGATCAACGCAGTTAATAAAACACCGCAAACGCAGATCGTGCAGCCCAATGGTTCAGGTATTCTCGGAATCACGGCTACTAATATGACGTGGGTATACATCGGCCTTGCCTTGTTTGTCCTGGTCATCCTCTTTCTGATCTTCAAAAAATAAGCGCCTTGAAAAAGTACACCACCCTTTTTATCATCATCGGCATAGCCATAGTGGCCTTTATCATCTATAAAATGATGGTACCGGCAGCAGGCAGCAGCAGTGCGCAGGCGGCAGGCAGTGCAGGTGGCAGTAACCAGGCGGCAGGCGGCAGCGGCAGCAGCAGTACACAGACAAGCGGCAGCAGCAGTGGCAGTACACAGGCAAGCGGCAGCAGCAGTAACCTGAGCTGGTTACCGGCAGGGCTCAACGCCGTTACCGGGCTGGTTACGGGCCTCACCAATGCCTTTGGCGGCGGCAGCAACACTACCACCGACCCTAACCTACAGGACACCGACTATACTGCAGGCGACTACAGCGGAGCAACGGATGCGGGCGGTGTAGACCTTACAAACGCTGATGGCGGCTTACTGGCAGGCGATGGCAGCGATGTATCATTTGTATAAAATACTTTTATGAAAACAGGGAATATCATTCTTATTGCAATACTGGTAGCTGGCTTAGGGATAGCCGGTTATCTCTATTACCGTAAAGAATACCCTGCCGTACCCGGCAGCACCACCGCAAACGGCGGTACACCTGTGCCGGGTATGAAACTGATAGATGCCAAGACCGCGCAGATAGGTGCGCAAACCGGCACAGATACTACAACCGTGGGCCTTGTAGGCAGCATAGGTACGCCCAGCACCAATACACTGCTTACTCAGAATGGCTTTACCATGTGGGTGAAGGCTTTTATCGTTGAGCTGGCAACCAATGGCGGCAGCCTGGCACAGGCACAGACCCTGTATAACCAGTGGTGGGCCATCATGTGCAATAAAGACAGCAATGTGCATAACGATATATACAGCATGCACCTGCTCTACCTCACTGCAGCCAACAAAGTAGCATGGCAGGCATGCAGCTATATACGCGCCAACACACAGGGCAGCGCGGTGAATGCAAGGGAAAGCGCCATAAATAATTTTTATCAGAATTGCCGTATAGCTGCAGGTTTCCCGCAAACCAATTTCGACCCGACACCAATAGTGTGGGGACTGCCAAAGGGCGTAACATCGAAAGCATTACTGCCCGCGCCATCTAACACATGGGGGCCGGAGATCAACAGCCAAATAACAGCAGTAGCCGAAGATGGCAGCACCATTATAGCGCCAAGCGCCAACCTCATATACTTCTACCGCTGTGCCAGGTCTATGGTATGGCCTGCAGGTGTAGCACCGGCCAATGATCTGAATAAGATAGTAAGCGATGCAGTGGCAGGGGTGGGGGCAGCAGTAGCGGTGGTAGGACTGGTTTAAAAAATAGACTTACAATTTTTCATTATACACACAAAAAACACAGAGTATGAAACTTCTGAAAAAATGGTGGTTCTGGCTGATAGTCGTAGTAGCTATAGCGGCAATATGGTACTTCACCCAGCCTAAGGCACCGGTAACACCGCCTAAGACGGTAACGCCAGGCACAGCAGGGGCAGCCGCTCCGGCAGCAACAGCGCAAACCACACAAACGCTCGGTTAATGAAGCTGTGGCAAAAATGGTGGTTTTGGCTCATAGTGCTGCTCATGTTCGGCGCACTGCTCAATTACCTGTATGCAGTAACGGTGGTAAACAAACTGCCTAAAACACCTTAAACAATGCTGACCAAGACAGTTAAAAATACGATAGACCTATCCGTACCGGCTATACTGGCCGGTGCGGTAGCCTATATGCTGCTCAAAGCGGGCAAGGGCTGGCAGTTCGTGCTGATAGCTTCGGGCATAGCCTTTTTGGTGGCCTACATCGTTACCAGCCAGGTAACTAAGGCTGCATACCTGGCAGGGCCAGCCGCAAAGCCGGGAGGTAATGCCAATTATGACCCAAAAGAGCTGATAGACGGTATATATACCGACTGCACCTGCACTTTCTGTTTCCGGCAAAAGACATTGTACACTACGCTGCTGGGCCTAACCGATGCGCAGCTTATCAGCGCCTACAATTACTGGAACGCTAACTACTACAGCCAGGCAAATAACCAAAGCCTGCCGGTGATCATAGCCGCCCAAAGCAACACAATCGACAGCCAGTTCGAGCAAGACCAAACCAGCCTTGCCAACCGCTTCGCAACACTCGGACTTCAATAATAATACTATGGACACAGATACTTCATTAAGCACTGCAGCACAGATAACAACGCCATGTGGCTGCAATGGTCACGGCAACTTATTAATGTCAGCAGGTAAGTACCTGGTGGCGGTAATACTGTTTTTGCTGGTTATTTTCTTACTGCAAATGATCTGTAAATAATGATCGTCATATTTGATAGCACATTACCGGGCGTAATAGCCATAGATAATGGTAGCGGATTTCCGCACCCTTACCGCATTGCCTCTTTGTATCCTAAATGGAACGATGGTCTCGGTACCATGTCTTTACACTTTTTCAGTGAGTGGGATAGCCAACCGGTAATGCCGGAAACCCTGTGGTCTGACTTTCAGTATATCCCGGACAATTCGCAGGATCAGACACCGCAAGTCGTAGGAGACTATCCCACCATGGTCAGCATCATGGGCCAGTACGCATTCGATAACGAGGTATTACTGGCAGAGATAGCAACTCAGGTGAAACAGGTAGGCAACCTGCTGTCAAAAATATCGGTTTATTCAGTAGGAGGTACTCCTAATGTATTGCCCATCATCAACTTCGGTTCTATACAGGCGGCAGTATCATTTGAGGCGTATACAGGCCTGTATATGGATGTGATCAGTACGGTAGATGTATACTACAACCTGGGCAATAGCGCACAATATTTTTTACTCCCGGCCAAAACACGCACCCGCTTTGATGGTGTTACGGACAGCAGCTTCCCGGTATTTATGAACGTGCCGGCTAATGCAACAATAATGGGCATCATTTACACATAATAACACCACAATGGATACTTCAACCACCACCCCGACCAACCTTGGCGTTACCGTAACGGTAAGCATAGACAACACCAGCATGATAAAGCTGCTGGCCGTGTTCGTGTTCGCCATCATTATATTTTTCATGGCAAAAAGCATTTTCGGATAATGAGCAGCAAGGCAAAAATATGGCTGTGGGTAGGGGTGGCAGTATTGCTGGGCCTTATTGTCGTTATCAACATGCCTGCTATAAAGGCTTTGTTTAAAGGCAAGGCAAAAGGCAAGCTGCTGCCGGCCAAGACCACCGCAAACAATGTAGTGGGCACCAAGAGCACCGGCGGCGGGTATACCGGCTACACAGCCGGTAACCTCAATGCCTGCCTGCAGCTGAGCCAGGGCAGCACCGGCCCTGAAGTAAAGGAGCTGCAAACTATGCTCAATGCCTTTGACAGCACACTTAACCTTACGGTAGATGGCGTTTTCGGTACAGATACCAATAATGCACTGCTCAGCACTTACGGCGACTATTATATAAACCTGCTCACCGCATGGGGCTACTATACCGATGCCGATATGCCCTACCTATCGCAAATCAGCTGCACGGTAAGCAATGTGGCGGGCACGCTCAATTATGGTAGCAGCAACCAGGCGGCACCGGCTGCGCCTGTAGCGGCAACAAGTACAGATGCCAGCACACAATATGTACAATTCACACAATAACTTTTTATACAATGGCAACGGTAAATTATCAGGGCACAGACACAGATTTTAAGGACGTATTCTATCCTTACTGCGATATGCGGGAGGGTAAGCGCAATGTGGTATATGCCGATATCAAGGGGCTTGCCACAGTGGGTATAGGTCACCTGGTAGAGCCGGGCGATAACCTAAGCATAGGCGACAGCATAAGCGATGCACAGGTGCAGCAGCTGTTTAATAACGACTACGACACGCTGGATATAGACCAGTATGTAACGGAGCTGCAAAATGCAGGCTACGACTATAATGCCATGCTGGCTGTAGCGCACTTTATTTGGGGCCATGGTGCCAGCGCCTACGCAAGCAGCAATCTGCGCGCGGGCCTGCTGGCTAACAGCTACGATGCCGACAGTGTACAAACATACCTCGCTGCCAACTGGGATATACACAGCCCTACCAACCAGCGCGTAAACCGGCAGGACTTTGAGGTGGCATTTTCTGACACCCCGTGGACACCGTCTTTTTTTTTCAAACAGCAGACAAGCTAAGCGGATTTTTCCCGCATATAGCCGACTGGGTGAAGAATAACAGCACCCTTGTCACCAGCCTGCTGATACTGTTACTGATAGCAATAATAATTTTTACCATAATAAAGCTGAAAAGATGAGCAAGACAATGAAGATCATACTCTACGCACTGGGCATACTGGTTATCGTTATGGTGATCATGCACCTTTCTGTAGCACATGGCAAGACACAGGGGCAGGCGGCAGGGGCAGGCAATCAGGGAGCGGGAAACAGTGCGGGCGCGTATTATCCTCCGGGATCGGTGGGAAGTACACCCACTTCCGGCACTACTGCAGTAGCAGGCGGAGACCCAAGCATATGGGATGCGCTCTTTAATCAAAGCCAGGCATCTTTTAACCAATTTGAAACAACCGTACAAACATTAGCATAATGAAAAAGACCTACATCTACATCGGCGTGGCCATCATTGCGGCAGCAGGCATTTACTGGCTCTATACCAAGTACGGCACACCAGCTCCCGGCACTACCACCACGGGCACCGGCACACCCGGCAGCACTACCACTACAGGCACAGCCACCGGCAGCGCCACTGGTTCGCCTTTTGCGGCGCCGCCTACATCGCCCAGTGGAGTAACAACCATTGCAGCTACCACCACCACTACCACACCCAGTGGCAGCACTACGGTAACATTGCCCGTAGCTACACCGGCTGCAGGCAAGCCCACACCAGCGCCCACAACAGGCAAGCCTGCCGGTGGCTTTGTAAGCATAGCGGCAAAAACACCCGTGCTCACCAGCCCTGTAACCGTATTAGGTAAAGCGCCTGCTAAGCCTATGGCTACCAGCGGCATATTATCGCTGGGCTAATGCGGTACGTATGGCTCATAGTATTGCTGGCCGTTATAGCCGCTGCCTGGTATGCCATAGTGGTATACGCAGGCAACGGCAGTACAACCAACCTGATAAATAAATCTTTCAGCGCCTGACAGCTGATAACTGATAACTGAAAACTAAAACGCATGCACCAGCTCATCTTACAAATATTGCCCGGCCTTAGTATCGCCAACCTCATCAACCAGGGGCCGGTAGTTACCCTGCTCGTTTTTGCCGTTATATGGTTCAACCAGCAGCACAAAGCCAGCGAAACCGCCAACCAGGCACTTAACGACAAGCTGGAAGCCTACATGGCCGATGATCGCTGCAAGATGATGCAGATCATTGATAACAACACGCAGATGATGCAGGAATGTAAAGACCTCATCAAGCAGTTTACACAATCACATCAATAAGCCATGAAAGCACTACGGAATTTATTACTCGCGCTATCTGCCTCCTGCCTCCTGCTCCTGCACACTGGCTGCGTAAGCACAAAGCACACCATTACCAGCACTACCGCTGTACACGATACCCTGAAGGTATTTGTACACGATACGGCTGTGCATGATCATATAGTAAAGGAAACGGTGCGCATACATGATACGGTTATTACCCTGCCTGCATACGATGTATCGCAGACATTCAGCGCCGGGCAGCTCACGGCCACCCATACCGCCCACAGCTTCACAGCCGGTAACGGGAACCTGCACAGTACAGTAACCGTGGATACTGCCGGGCGCATTACCATAGATTGCCGCGATGATAGCCTCAGGGCCGTTATAGCCATGCTCACCGAAGTGACCACCGCGCAGACCGACAGTATAGCACACCTCAGCAGATCCACCACAGCCGAAAGCAGCGATGCTTCAGTAATCACCTACGACAAGCTGGTGAAAAGCAAGTGGCCGCTATGGCTGAAAATAACCGTGATCTGTGTTATTGCATTTCTGGTACTGGAAGTGGTGATACGCACACTCAAATTTTTTAAGTTCATCCCTTAATAATTACACACAATGGCAGCGCAAGACAGATATAAAGTTGTAAGGCTTTATTTCAAATCAACAAAAAGGACGTTAATAGCTCAAGGGCTTACTGAAAAACAAGCCAAGGCAAAAGCGGCCTCTTTTAAAGATAGTAAAACATCAATGGTGGTGTTCTATAAAATGTAATGTTCATCCCTTAATAATTACACAATGGCAACCGCTAAGAAAAAAGCAGCACCAAAAAAGACAGCAGGCAAGGCAGCAAACAAAGCCCGCATGAAAAAAGCTATGGCGAAAGCAAAAGCCATCCGCAAGAAAAGCCCCGGTAAAAAGTGGCAGACCTGCGTAAAAGAAGCATGGAAAAAGTAACCACCTCGTTTATCCGCCCGGCTGATACCTGATACAAACAGTGGCCGCGCTATGATACCCCTGCCCCGTAAGGCAGGGGTATTTTGTTTGCGAAAAACAACAATAATCTTTATAAAAAACAACAATATTATTGTTTACGTAAAGAAATTCTTTACATTTGACTTTACAAATCACACACATACACCATTGATACCCGCCGAAAAAAGCAGCACTGCAGGCATTAACCCAACAGGCATGGGCGTTATCCGGTTTAAGGTGTGGGATATGCTGAAACAAGCCACGCACCCCATTACCGCTGGCTTGCTCATAAAAAAATTAACAGCAGAAGATATGCCAATAACACCCAAGACGGCGCGTATTATCCTCCGGGAGCTGCAGCGGGTAAACCCCGAAAATTCTGTTATCATAACCCAGCAGGTACGCGCAGGCAGAAGCCGCGCCACCGGCTACATTATAAACAAACGTAAAACACAGAGCTGACTATGAACATGGCAAAAATAATGATGGCGATAACGCCATTGATCAGCGCAGGCGGCGACAAAGCCAAGATGAAAAATGCAGTGGGTAAGCTCGTTAATGAGTTTGCCACGCAGGATAATATAAATAAAGCCGCCAGCGCCATGATACAGGGCCTCGCTGATCTGCAGAAAAAGACCGGCAAGCAATATGTGATCACCGCTGAGGGCAGCATCGGCAACATAACCATAGGCATATATCACCGAAATGAGGAATCGCGCTTAGAGCTTATCCGCGAAATCTATTTACGCGATATAACACAGTCAGACGTTCACACACTTGTAAATATGATCTTCAATGCCGGACAATAACGAGCCAATAAGCACAGGCAGCAGCACCGACCTAAATTCATTTATCGAAGAGGTAAAGAAGCCTACTACACCGGCACTGGGTGGCCCTGCACCATTCGATGGGCCTATAAAGTATAACATACCGCCACCGCCGCCCGGCCCTGCACCCGATGCGCCACCAGTAAACCCGGACGAGCCGTTATTTAAAGAAAACGACCTTGAACCGGACGAGCTTGAAGAGGAACCAGGCGAAAGCGACAAAGGCCGCAAGCCCGCTATACTAAGCGAAGAGTATAAGAAAAAGACATTGCGCACCTACCTGAGAATGGAGGAAAAAGGCAGTGCCTGGCTTTTTGCAAAGATGGCAGGTACTGATGATAAAAGCCCCTTCATGTACGATGAAGAGAGCCGCGAATGGCTGCTTATATCGTTAGAGCCATACATGGATACCATCATTGAAAAAGTACCTGCATGGATACCGCTGCTGCTGGTATATGGCGGTATGAAGTTCGACCAGGCAACAAAGGCATTTACCATAAACAAGACCAATAAGGCCAATGCTGCAGGCCGTGCCGATGCCGGTAAGATGGGCGCTGTAGCCGCCACAGCAGGCAGCACCATAGAGCGTAAGAACTACATGCTGTACATAGATGGCTACTACAAGGTAGACAGGCGCGGCGACTACATAAAAGACCGCAAGGGCGAGGGTAAACCGAAGCTGGAAAAACCAAGCATGGACGATCTGCAAAAGATACTTGCCGTACCGGCGAATAACGAAGTAGACCTGCTCTGTGCCGCGTTCGACTGCAAACAATCAGACTTTGCCCGGCTGGGTATAACCATAAATAAGGACTAACGATGAACGATTTTTTTCAACCTACATGCGGGCGCATTGTTCATTTTTTCCCCGCCACAAAAGATTCGCTGGAAGGGGTGCCGGTTGCGGAGAAATACCCGGCGATTGTCAATAATGATGATAATTACCCCGATCTGCATGTAATGATACCTGCCTTTTCAGGGCCAATAGCTTTTATCAGATCAGTACCGCACAAATCGAAATTCATTGCAGGCCAAATAGGCTGGTGGGAATGGCCAGAAATTAAAAAGTAACTAAGTGGTAGGTAACGATAAATATGCACGATGGAACATTGTCTGTGGCACTAATGGCACAGGCAAAAGCACGTTTATTGATGAGCGGATAAAGGAAACCCACTTTAAAAACGTGCTGGTATATGTAGAGAGCATCGATCTTAATGGTAACCCGTTCAAAGGTATGCCTGCTATACCGCTAACCAGTTACCGCGGCGGCAAAGTGTGCATAGATGCGGATACGGTACCCTGCGATGTTTTTTTGGCAGCATGCGCAAAGAAATACAGAAATGGGATGATAGTGCTGGATGAGGCGGGCGAATATAAAGAGCAAATGTTCAACGGAGATGAACCTATTCCCGCCCTTCGGAAGTTGGGAAAACAACGCAGGAAATACAATGTGGAGATATACTTCATTTATCACAGTGCAAGCGAAATCCCTATACGGCTTCTAAAGTGGGCGAACAATATTATACTGTTTCACCAGGTAGATGAGTTCCGGCACAAAGCACACCTGATACCAAAAGCGAAGGTGCTGCAGGCGGCACAGAGGCGTATAGCAGAAAGATATGAAAACGGCGATCACTACTACGGTGAGCGCATACAACTGGCTTAAATTTTAAACTATGACACAAGAGGACGCGCTCAACGAGCTACAAGACGACATTAACCGCCTTCGGGGTAAGGGGTTGCAGGTAGGCACATTAAATGATGGCTATCACAGTTTTAATGAGCTGTACGCGCACCGTATAGCCAATTTCATAGCGCTGGCAAAAAAGATGGCTAAAAGCACTTTCAAGCCCGTATGGATAAGCGATGTGCAGAGCGATGGCACAGCAGTGGCCGAAGGGTGGTTCCTGCTGGGTATAGGCAAACGTGCCGGGCAGCAGATCACCTACCACATACCCTCAGCCGAGTGGGATACCTGCAAAGCCTTTGCCGATGTGCTGAAAAAAGCCCCGGAATATGACGGCCACACCAGCGCCGATGTACTCACCCGTATAGCTGAGCTGTGAGCATGGCAGCAGTAAAATATTACCAGTTGAAAGGCGGCGGGATGCTCACACCAAATGAGTATCTCGCGGCCTTCAACACCGCAAAAAGCAATAACGAAAAGCTGCCGGTAGTGGTGGCAAAATTTATCATAAAACCTAAAAAGTAAACGATGGGTATTAAGAAAGTATTAGGCGGCTTAGGCATAGCAGCAATGGCGGCAATGAGTGGTATCTCAACCGTAGGCACCCCACAGGGGAATGCACCGGAACCGGAACAATCAGCAGCACGTACCGCCAAAGGTGCTGGCACTGTAACACCTACAAAACAGGCCCCGGCCGATAAGCCCACACAAAACAGGCGCGGTGGCTTTGAGGAAAAGATGTTACCGCCGCTGCATCGTTACGGCGCTGATCGTGGCTGCAGCCCTAAAGAATATGGCAGCTACCTGCTGAATACCGGCAAGCACCGCCGCAAGCTGTATGGTAAGTCACCTGCAAAAAACTGGCTGCGATGAGGGGCTACATGGGCACAATGCTGGCATATGGTGCATTCCTGTTTACCAGTATGGGGCAGATGTATGAACCCATTGTTATGCAGCCCTCAGGCAGGCCACATCGCCCACGTAACAGGCAGAACAAGCGCCGCAAGCTGATACGCAGTAACCCGCACCTGCTGCGCGGCAAGTACAAAAAATATAAAAAGTAATTATTCCAATAACCTTTAAAAACAAACCGATGACCAAGTTAGAAAAAGTGTACTTCGTCCTTTTCTGCCTGCTGTGCGCCACTATTGTGGGCTACCTGATCTATGCCATATGGGATGGACTTGCAGATACCCCCGCAAAGAAGCTGCGCAGGGCAAGCCTGGAAGAAGCAAAGCGCGGTAACGACATTAACGAGCGTTACATAGAAATGCAGGAAACCGACCGCACAGAACGGGAACAGCGGCAAAAGGAATGGGAGGCTGAGTTAGAGCAAAATCCCGAAAAATATGCCACACGCACCATACCGCTACCGGCACCCACAGCCGAAAAGAAAGCTACTGCAGCACGTAAGCCAGCAGCCAAGAAAAATGCAGCGCCCAAGAAAGCAGCTGATAAAAAGGAACCTGTAACAGCATAATAACATTATTTGTGGAAGTATTGGTTCGACTCCAATCTGTCCCGTAATTAAAAAATCGGGGTGGTAGTATAACGGTTAGTACGCCACATTTTTTTAGTAACCACAAAAAACAACCTATATGTTGATTTACTGCATCATTCTTACACTGGTCTGCGCTGGCCTCATCATCAACCAGGCAAACCACGGCCGCTGGCTCACCCGCGTAGAAAGCAACTACGTAGCCCGTTTCAAGACCATAGAAACCCGCTATAACGACAAAATAGCTGAGCTGCGCAAAGAGCTTACCGACATGGTAAACACCGGCAAAGCAGACGTTACCGAAGTAGAAACCGATGCCACAACCCTACTGGAACGCCGTAAGGCCGCACTGCACAACATTGTTAAGGGGTTTAAAGATTTTTTCGATAAATGAGCGCTGGTATGGAAAAGATAGGCGATATAGAATTTTACCCGCTAAAGGGTGCAATGCCCACCAGGCTGATAGCCTGTATCACAGACACGCTTCCGGAAGATATTACTCTAAGGCGGTCAACAGATACAGTCAGTAAAAGGGACATCACCTGTTACCACGTCATATGGAACCGATACCAGGGTGACATTTATATTTTTACAGAATGGTGGAAGTTTTTGCACCACTTCGACTTTTACGCCTACCTCATTTTCTTGTCAGAATTTAACGAGCTGGGCCAAGTGTACCTTAACCAATCAGCCCCCGACTGGGATATACCTCAGCGATTAATTGACATTTTCAAATAGCACCTATGTGGACATTCCTTATTGTACTCGTTGTCTCTGCAGCCATCACCCGGCTGGCATACTATGACTACAGCAGCAAGCTGCCGGAAAACAATTGCATGCACGACTACGGGCTACAGGATACGCAGATGCCTATGTTATCAAACGGCGAAGTGAAGAGCGTGAAGCATTTCTACATCTGCAAAAAATGCGGCAAATTTTCAGAAAAAGTAATAGATGCGCACTGAAAAAATGTTGCAAAAACTTCAAAAAAACACCGCAAAAACGCTGAAAAAATTCTTTAAAAAACGTAGAAACCCTGTAAAATCAGCATTTACAGGGTTTCGCTATTAGAATTTGAGCGTTTTTACATCTTTCTCGTTTATCCGCTTCTTTACATTCTTTTGCAGGTATATTTCTGTTTGCCTGGCGCTGCTATGTTCCATCTGCTGGCGCAGGTAGTACACATCAATATTGGCATTGTTGTTTACAAAATACTGGGCGCTGGTATACTTTAGCCCGTACATCTGTTTGTTGATACCCAGCTTGTCGATAATAACTTCTTTCCATATTTCAGATGCACGGTTGCTTAAAGATGGGTAAAGTTTGGGGCCAGGCTCAAACTGCAGATTAGAAAATAAGTAGTGGTTGGCCGGCACTTTGTTGCAACCCATTTCAAGTAGCAATTTTTTTAGGTCACCCATCAGCTGCTTTGCCGTAACGCGCTTACTCTTCGTACTGTCACCGCTGAGGCTTATCTCATCGGTGCTGTAGTTAATGAACCCCGACTTTAACCGGGCAATGTGGTGCGGCCTTATGTACTCATCCGGTATGAACTTACAGAACAGGTAAAAACGCGGATTGTATTCAATGAGGGCCGGTACCACTATTTTCAATTCCTCCGCAGTCAGCGGCTGGAATTTCTGACTTTCGGCTTCCGGCAGCTTGTCTATGCCATCCAGCGGGTTATCGGGCCGCATTTTTAGCTTAGTGCGGATGATCTCAAAAATGGAGCGTAGGAAAATGTTTGTTTCGTTGGTATTCTTATTGCCGTGGCCCAGCTTGCCTTTATGGAACAGGTATTCGTAATAATGCACGGTAGTAAAGCCCTGCACAGATATGCCCGCCTGGCCGTTTTCGGTAAGAAATTCGGTAAACCTACGCACTATACTGCTGTAGCTGCTCACAGACCGCCCGGTAATGCCTATGAGCCGTATTTTCAAAGCCTGCTCTACAGCCGCCACCACAGTGGCAGCCGGGCGCATAGCCGCCTGTATGGCTGGCAGATCAGTAATGCCGGTGCGCTTTGCATTCTCTTCCGGTGATAGAAACCAGTTGAACCCGTTCTTTAGCGCAGCATTGATGCCGAAAATATAGTTATCAGCCACCCGCTTACGCTCTGCCAGGTCTTTTATCAGGTTCAGCTTACAAGTTTTCCGTATTCGTTCCAGCTCACCCGTAGCGGGATTGTAGTTATACCAGCAAATACGCCACTTTCCGGTATGTTCTACCGATAAAGTGGCGTTCTGATATTGCGGCGTGATCATCTGTCCTATGTCCATGTTACTGTCCATGTTTTTTAAAATGATCGCCAATACATTGCCCTGCGGGCCTTTGTAGCGAGGAGGAGATTTGATTTGCTTTTTCTCAATCATCGTAAACCATTGATTTTACTACATTTCTTAAAATTCTGCGGAGCGGAAAAACACCGATTTTGTCCATAATCTTGTCCACTTTTTCACTTTAGTTTCTTGACGATTGCCACTACTTCTACGCTCACAAATTGAGCGTTAAACGCACTCGGATTGCGTATACACAGATACTTAGTTGTTGGTAGTATAGATATAGGAATTGGTATTCCAACTACGGCCTTTGATACATTTAATCGATTGTAATTGCCGATGTACGTAACTGAACCATCCTGTTTGTTTAGAAACCGCTGTGCATCGCCTTCCCCATCTAAGAAAATAACATCACACACGCCATCCCCTTGCGGTACCAGCAGCTCATTGAGTATACTGCTGGCTACGCTCATGCTGAACCCCTGCTCTGTAACGCGCTTATGCAGTTGCGTATGTAGTGCCAGGTCTTGCAGCGGGCCTTTGGGGCTTGTGGTCACGCTGTAATAGACATACTCAGTGCCTGCCGGTATGCTCAGCGTTACTACCTGCCGCGTTACGCCACCGGGGCGGCTACCGCTGTTCAATTTGTATTCCTCTTTTACCAGCCCTGCCGTTTCATAATGCACCGGGGGCGTGGGCTTTGCGCTTACGAAGATCAGCGCCAATACGGCCATTACAAGTGTGTACTTCATATGTGTGTGTGGTTTTTGGGTGACTATTTCATGCGTAGTGATCTGTTCTCTTCCAGCACTTCTATAAGCCTGTTTTTCACCTTTGCAGACTCTTCCAGGCAGTTATAATACTTCTGTTTATAGTCGGGCGAGCCATACTCTACGGTATCTTCCATTACAACCATGTCGGTAATATCGGTCTTCGCCTTTTTTTTGGGCTTTGCAGGCCGTTGCAGTAACTCCAAATCGGTGGTTTTCAGAAATTCTGCCACCTTTTTCAGGAACTCAGACCCCACTTCTTTTGCTTTTAACCTTTCGTTAAGAGCCTGCCGGGTAATACGGGTGAAATCCGCTACAGCAGCGAGTGTTACGTTTTCAGATTTTAGAATTTCCCTTAGTTCAGGACCAGTCATAGTGTGTGTTTGTAAAAATAAATTTGTTTAGATGTAAAGAATATCTTTACATTTGCCTTTACAAAGCCCTTTACAAAACTTGCCAGTAACTGAGGGGTGCCAAAATTGGGAACTATGACAAATTGCACATTAGTACGTACGCATAAAAATACTGAGGTTCACAGCCTCAGCGCTTTCCCAAAAGCGGCACCAGTTTGCATGGCAAGTGCAACAGGCTTTAGAAACCATCCGGTCTTAACGATCGGGTGGTTTTTTCATTTAACCGCCTAAGATAAGCATTTATGTTGATATTATCCGAACAGGAGGCAAGCGACTTGCGGCAGTACATGGGCCGTATTGATGCTATCCTTTCCGGGGCAGGTTTGATCGCCAATGCCCCGGAAACTGTGAGGATTACTAACCAATGCAAACCAACTGCCAAATCCCGCAAGAAAACGTTAAACCGGGATACAGCCATACACCTGGGCAAGCTGCTGGGCCGACCGGATTTAGTCAATTATATAAAATTCAATTAGTTATAACCATTAAAATCAAATATTATGTTTAGAAACAATTTTCCCAAAAACCTTGCGCTGTCTGCAATTACTAAGAATGGCGCTTATGGCAAGATGGTGCGCTTTTACGATGTGCGCACAGAAATGATGCAGAGCGAAAAGCACCCGCACGACCATGAAGAGGTGGCCCGCAAGGCAGATGCCAGCCTATTGTATCACATGGTATGCGACTATACTGCAGCAGTGATAAAAATACGCAGCACCAACGAGCTGCAGGGTAAAGACAGCGGCACCTGCTTAGAGCTGCTGTGCCGGTGTAAGGATGCCCTCAGCCCAAAAGGCTGCAGTACAGAGCAGTTTGCAGGCTTGCAGCCGTACAGCAAGCGCATAATAGCCACCTCATGTGAATACCTGGCAATAGCGCTGGAAGTATTGGACGTGCGCACCATGCTGCAGCCCGATAAAGAACTGGTGCGGCTGTACATGCAGCTGTGCGACCTGGCAGATCAGGCAAAGAAGAGGTATGAAGTAATGGTGTACGCAGACTAAAAACTACCGCTATGACACAAACCGACTACCAAAAGAAGTACGAACACCTGTTGAGCCGCACAGCTGCCATGTTTGTAGCTGAGGAAGAATTTGTAAGCGGCCTTAAAAAAAACTACAACGAGCCGGCAAAGAAAGTAAAGCTGCAGCGACTGAAAAGTGAGGTGCAGGGGTTGGTAAGAACCGGTGTAGAAGAAGTAAAATCAAAACAAGCCGAAATTTTTTAACCACATATATAAAAACCGTTATGAAAGAAATAGAGATCAAAAACATTGAGGGCGGTATCTTCTTTACGCACGAAGTAGAGAACAATACTGCCGAGATCACCGTAACGGCTATGCTGGCCGCTTATGCTGGGAAAAAGATAGTAGGCGTTGACCTGTCCGGCTATGTACTGGATGGTGTCAGCTTCGACAACAGCAGCTTCTACAACAGCCGCTTCTACAACAGCAGCTTCGACAACAGCAGCTTCTACAACAGCAGCTTCTACAACAGCAGCTTCTACAACAGCCGCTTCTACAACAGCAGCTTCTACAACAGCCGCTTCTACAACAGCAGCTTCGACAACAGCAGCTTCTACAACAGCCGCTTCTACAACAGCCGCTTCTACAACAGC
>Ga0164296_1001492_pt1 | contig 24792 bp, 7 predicted proteins | sample GEODES057metaG_FD_113533 | JGI IMG/M metagenome (GOLD analysis project Ga0164296, IMG submission 113533) | Dystrophic lake water microbial communities from Trout Bog Lake, Wisconsin, USA - GEODES057 metaG | ecosystem: Environmental > Aquatic > Freshwater > Lake | place: USA: Trout Bog Lake...
GTTGCAACATTTCCAACTAAGCCATCATCGTTTGCTATTGCTTGGGCACTTAAAGAAAAGGGGTATTGAGCTAGAGTACCGCCACTTGGCGCAGTTATTTGGTATTTTCCTGCGCTAACTAGGCTGGCATCTAAGTGATAAGATGCAATTCCATTAGATACGTTATATGCAAGTAATTTAGTTGCAACACCTGAAATATCTTCTACAACAAAACTCGAATCTAGCTTAAGAGTAACAACAATTGACTCTGCTCCACTATTGATATTAGCTTGGGAGTATCCCTCAATTTTTACAGCCGGGATTTTGTAAGCAACTCCTTCAGAAATTGACTCTGTCAAAGTTGGTCCACCACTGATGGTTATATTGGGTGGTATGTGTATGACAGTGATTGGAATATTTTCGGAAACAGATAAGTTTGAAGCTATCGAACCCGTTGATCCTGTAAGAATTTGTTTCGCTGAAACTTGAAGGTTTAGCGAACCAAAATAATTAGGATTTACTGCCTTAACAGTCGCACTCTCGAGTTGAATTGGGGTTAATTCGACTAACTGTCCGGGGGCAACTGTAGTTGCAATGCCATTTTTTTGGTAAGTCAACTGAGAATTAGCGTCAAGCTGAACATCTACCAATATATGGTCATTCGCCAGATAGTTTGAGTTTGAATCATACCCAGGAGAAACGAACTTAAATTGACCGCTTAAGGCAATGGATTGACCCTGATTGGTACTAAAACTAGTTGGACCAATCACTTGCGGTATTACAGGTGATGGATTAAGGGCAAGATTAATATTTATAGGGCTTGATACCGCAGTTTGATTATTGGCTGGTTGTATATCAATTGCCGTTAAAACCATTGATGCATTAACAGCTGTAAGGTTATAACTTCTTGGAGCAGTCCAAGTAATTGATTCCCAATAATGGCTGAGTTGAGTAGTATTTAAAGTTGGATCAGGACTAAATTGGTATGTTAGAGTGCCATCGCTCTGAGTACTTACCAAGGTTCCAGTGGAAGGAACTAACCAGCTTGGAACACCAGATATTTGATATTTTAGAAAATTGACAGAACCGTCATTAACAGCATTTAAATTATCTATTGGTGCAGAAACAGATGGTAGTTGATTAAACGATACTGAACCGCCATCAGAAATAGATAGTGAGAGACTTGAATTGCTGGTAGTCCAATTCGGTGTAGTTGCAATCTTATTTACAAGAATGCTGCTATCAAAAGCACTAGTAGTGTTGTCTGAAGCGCCAAATGTGACTGTTTGCGCTGGCACTGCTCCTTGTGGCAAAGGAGTGGTAGTAGAAATTAATCCAGTTGTTAAATCATATTTGTTAATGGTTACTACAGGTATGATTTGGAGTTGGGAGAGTTCTGTTGGAATCCCTGTACCAATCTTATGATGTACTTCCAAAGTACCTGAAAAATCGTTATTAGTAATTACTGTTGTGGTTCCATCTGGATTTACACGAACGATTTCAAAATCAGTTGAGCTAGTTCTCAAAGCAACTGAAAGAGTTTCATGAGGATCAGATGTGGAGGAAGCTACTGTAAATGGTTGTGAGAAACCTCCTTCATCTAAAACAATCGTTTGTAATGACTTACCATTTACATCTAAGAATGATACCGAATAATTCGCGTTATCAATCGTAGGATTTATATAAAAGGTTCCAGTGGAAGGTGTTGACGCTATACCATCCTTTCCAGAATTAGGATCAGTTGCAATACCGACAGCTTTATAGGTAAGAGATCCAAAGAAATTTGGATTTAGATTAAGGGATAAATTAGATGCAGTAAATTCAGAAGTGACGCCTGTGTTTGATCCGTCAACAGAGTAAAGTTTATATTTAGTTCCAATATCATCGACACTTACTCCAAACGCAGATTTCAGAGTATCAGTTGCTTGAGTGGTGATATCAATTGCTCCAGATAAGCCTTTAATATTTTGAAAAGCATCCGTAGATCCACCAACAAGCACCACAAAATGTACATGTTCTTTAGAATCCTGAGCAATTGCTTTTAAATTTATTGTTGGAGATACATTAGATCCCTCTGTTAAATCAAATTTTCCGGTAGTAGTATTTTGTGTGCCATTATTTGTCGCAGTAATTGTTCCAGGGACAGGAGTAGCACTATCACTTTCAACCAAGTTCGCAACCGAGTTGAAAGTAATCGCAATATTACTAGTGATACTCGATAGAGCTGTGCTGGTTCCGTAACTACTCTGTCCTTGGATTGAAACACTTGCTGGTCCATCGTAATAATCACTAAATTGCAAAGCGACGTATTTCAGATTACTGGCCGCGACAGCGTATATTCCGTTTGTTGCAGTTAATGTCTGTGATACAGAACCAGGAATATTTAAAGTCACAGATTGTAAATGGGTATTTATATTGCCACTACTATCTTTAATTGAAAAAAGAACACTCTCAGATTCATTAGAGTCAACTGGTATAACATCTACCAAATTCTGGGTTGATGATGCATTTCCATCTGCAGATAAATAAAGTTTTTGAATACTACTAGGTCCTGATTCAGTAACAATCAAGGAACTTTGATTAGCATTGATTGTAGGTGCATGAGCAATAGGATCAATTGAAATGCTTGCTATGGGTGAAACATTTCCAGTAATTGTAGTTATCGATGTAGAGGCCGACGGAACAAGAACTCCATCAACTAATTGCTGAGTTGTTGTTGTAGTTGCTACTGAAGCAATAGGGACAGCTGTTAAATTAATGGGGGTATTCGTAACGTAATACTTTGGTAAGCCAATAATTGCTACAGGCGATGAAGCCTGATCCGCGGTTAAAACCCAAAAACCATCAGCAGTCTTTTGATTATTTTGATCATATGTTGGGGGAACGTATGCTCCTGATGAAAGTCCAACTTTAAAGTCCTTACCATTGACGTATATATCTGTTGGAACTCCATAAATTTTTACTAAATATGTTGTTGTATTAATTACTGTGGCGCCAGATACAGGTACTACATTGGCTAAACTACCTTGTACTATATTCACCTGAAATTGCAGGCCACCCGGTAAATCTTCTGGGACATGCGCTGATGAATCTGAACTTGAAGTTTGACCTAACACTTCAATCGTTGCCTGTGGTAGGGTAGTCAATACATTATTGTTTGTGTTGTTTTGATTGGCTATGCTTGGAAGGTCTGTCGAGTATGGAATAGATACAGCATAAATGGACCCCAAAGTTGATGCATTGATTGCTACACTGGCTTGATAGAGTGGTACAACACCTCCCGCAGTCGCAGCATTTGCCACAGAAACAGGTAAGCTTATGGATAAATCTGGATATGCTTGCGAAATAGAATAAAACTCATTTGTCTCTATCTTTCCATCAGAATTAGTATCAACCCAGACACTCACACCAGTTAAATCAGCTGCAGTAATTTTTCCAGATGCAATCACATTCGCTACAGAAACCGTCGAACCCGTTAAAGTTGTTCGTTGTTGTGCAGCATAAGTTTCTAAATCTGTGAAGTCAGTGAATAAATTAGTTATCGATACTGAAACACCCTGCGTGCTTGGTGTTATGCCGGGTTTAACCAAAAAGCCATAACCAGTAGCAAGAGTTTTGCTAGCATTTTCAGTACCAGTTAACCAATAACTAGGATGCTGTGCATATGCGTTAGTGGTGTCTAATTGAACTGTAATTGGTGAGGAACTTGATACTTGAGCAGATTGGAAGGGTGTTTGATCTAGACTTATTACTAATGGATCACTTACATCATGCCCACTCAAAGTGAAGCTCACTTGATAAGAAGTTGTATTTGACTGACTAGATGAACCGCTCAAAGAATCAGAAATAAATGCTTGGGCTTTTATCGTATGCGATCCATCCTGAGCCGCATCTAAAAGATAGACTTGTTTTGGAGTACTATCGCTATTGAAAAAATCTGTTGCCTTAAATAGCCAAACGCCACTATTTTGGCCAAGGCTTGCGCCAATTGGAGTATTGGTATCTCCACTATGAGCAACAAAATAACCTAAACCAGGTGCACCCGTTACTAAGATTGAAACATTATTAAGATTCACTCCTACTGGAAGATTTCCAAGATGAATTTCATAAGGGACAACCGATTTTGTTAATACAGACTGAGGTGCTTGATTAGTTGATACAAGTCCCATTACAGGAGCTTGTAACCCCTGATAAATTGACACATTTACAGTAGCGGAACTTAATGCAAGACTATCCTGTCCGACTGTGGTTTTGGCTGCATGGAAGCCTGAAGAATCTGTATATCCTCCTAGAGAATATGCATTAACACTGACCTGTAGGGCATTACTTCCCCGGAAGTCATCTACAAATGGATTAGTTAGACCTGAAGTATTTGTAGATACTGTTAAGTTAGATAGTTTTGAAATATTTGCTGAAGAAACATCAAAATAATATTTTTGACTTGATGAGTCATAATTTAAAGAATAGCTATTAGTTCCATCAGAAAAACTCAAGGTAGATACATTTGAGTTATTTAATGTCGGACTTGATACGTAAACACGTGCAGACAATAAGCCTGAATCAACGCCAACAATTTGAATAGGAATTCCTACATTAGGTGAAGCTGCTGAAATCAGACCCGTGTCGGTGCTAGGAGTGACAAGGGTAGGCGCATAGGAAATTGGATTAAAGTGTAAAGTTGTGATCCCAACATTAGTATCAAAGCTCTTACTGCCATCAGCCTCTTGAGAATAAGCCTGAATACCTATATCCACATCACCTGAGAAATGCAATGGGGGAATAATTTGATAATTTGAAAGATCCGAAGCTTTAATACTGTATACAAGATCGCCGCTAGTGGCTGTTCCAACAGAATTATCAACAGAGGCAAGTGGCACAGAGAAGCCATTCAAGCCTTTAAGAACCATATTCTTGGGGATGCTAACCTTATAATACAGCGTCTCTGAAGAATCAAATTCTGTAGCCCCTACAGAAATAAATTGACTTAATAAAGGTGCATTGACAGACGTATTTGCATTATTCGTCAAATCCTCCCATGAGGAGACAGTTTGTAATTGCGGAGAGGTGGCAATGCCATTCGCTACAGGAGTTATGGTGAAGGTTGCAGTTACAGGTGAAGAAAATGCTGAGCTAGCCCCTCCCCATGTAGCTTCATCTAAAGTTTTAACTGAGAAAATTGCTGAAGAAGATTTTGCATGTCCAACACCTTGAATATAAAGATTTTGATAGTCAGCCGTACTCATTACATACGAATTTGTACTATCACTTGATGAATTTGGAATTAAGTTGGTGTAGGTATTCGAAATCGGGTTAAATACTTCAAGCATTAGACTGGAAGAAGCAGTAACAGCTACTTTTAGGGTCTCTGCATTGGGGTTAACCGAAACAAGGGAGAGCAAATTAATAGCATTTGTTGCTAAAAACCTTGAAGACAAATCTGGAGCTATATTCGTTAAAGTAGATACTTCATTATTCTCTTGAATAGTCGCTGTTTTCGTTAGTGATATTGGTGCCTGAGGGATATCCGGAACAGGTTTCACATATAACTTAGTTGTTATAGTTTGTGGGCTAAGTCCCTGCGCGCCCGTGCTTGGCTCTAAAGAATTAACAGTTACAGAAATTGACGCTCCAGCTTCAGGGGTCACATAGGTACTAGATGGCAATAACTTATAGTTAGCTAGTTGGTCACTCAACGAAGATTCATCTAGCGTAATGACATATTTTGAGGTGCCACTTACACTATCAGAAGAAATCGGATTAACAATTACATCCTTATTTGTAAGAGAAATACCTATTGGAAGAATAAATTGAACAAAGACCTTTTCACTTGGATCATTCAGTATTGCAGTATTGATATAACTTGCAATCGGGAGACTAAATGCTCCTCCGTTTTCAGAGATCGAAATGGTGTTCTTCGCCTGAAAAGAACCGTCTACATTTGAAGTATTAACAGAGATAGCTGAAGGAACTGGGGTAACATGAATAGAGGCTGTTACCGAAGTTGCACTAACCTCTGTATGAGTACCCAAACCATCTAATTTTGAGACAGCATAAGGAGTGTAGGTAAAAGAAGCATCCCCTTTGAAATAATTTGGCGGGGTGAAGCTTAATGTCGAAAAATCAAGTGTATCTGTACTACTAAATATTTTCAGTGCTGTACTACTATTAAAAGTAAATGCATATGAAACTTGATTGCCATTTACATCAAGTCCTGAAATGTTAAAAACGCCCCCGTTTAAAGCCGGATTAGAACTTGACACAATCAAGCCAATCTTTTCAATACTAGAATATGCGGAACTCAATATATTTGTTTTTGTAATTGGAATCGCAATCTTACTGATTGCATTTGACGTGGGATTTAGCTCATATCCAGAGGCATTTGAAAAACTCATGTACTGAGGACTCGCAGGCACGATTAAACTTTGAGGATTCATGATCGCTAGAGGAGCTGAAACCACTTTAGTGCTAGAACCATTTACTGTATATGCAGATAAATCTATTTCATAAGGCAATAAATCTACTTGTGGTGTTATCGTTATCGCATTTGAAATATTTTGATCTTGTAGTTGAGCCTTTGTGAAGGTGAAAATCAAGTCGCCATTTGCATTCGTTGTGGGCGTTAAATAATTAGTACCCACCTTAATCGAAAGAACCCCAGTCGAGACAGGGTTTGAGGGGCCAGAATTATTCTTAATAATTAACTGCGCATAATAATTTTCATTGGAATCAACTGGAACAATTTTAGAAAAAATGTTTGTATTACCAGGTTTATATAAGTCAGTACTTTTCCCAACAGTAAGGGCAATATTAGGAGTTGTCTGAAATAATGTTTCATTAATACCTTGCGCAACTGGAATAAACGAAATTGAAGTTGCAATATCTTGTGTATAAAGTGGCAATATTCCAGCAGTTCCAGAAGTATCTGCAGCAAGGATATCTAGACCAGTTAGGTTGCCACTAAAGAATTTTGTTGGGGTTGTACTCTGTATTGAGTAATTGGCTAAATCACTAGCAGGTATTTTGTAAAAGCTTGCATCTTTATAAGTTATTGTAGACAATCCGCCGCTACCAGCATTCACTAAAACAAACCCAGAGTTCATTCCTTGAGCAGTAAAAATTTGACCAGCAAGACTAGTATCCCCAGCTTTAATATAAACATAAGCTGTTGTTAAATCTCTGCCACCAGCCGGTGTCAGAGTGACCAAATTATTCAGTGCTACTGGCGCTCCCTCTAGAAAACCAGGAACAACTTTGGAAACACCAGAAGAATCTAGGACCGTTGTGGTGAAATTATTAATCGTCAGAGTTGGTGTAACCGGTAAATCTAAAATAGGAATCGTAATCGTGGCAACTAAGGTATCGGCAGGCGCAGCAGTACCGTTAACTGATTCGCCTAGTACTTTGAATAAAATTGGAGTTTTTTGAGTCCATGGAATTTTTACATCAAGAGTATTAAAGCTCGCTGCCAACACTTTGTAATATATATCACTAGTTCCGCTAACGTTTGTAGTGGTTGAAATTGGTGTCGTTGATCCATGTTGATAAATTTTTGCGCCAACCGCATCCAATTGAGTTTTATTAATTAATAAGTACTCAGTCTCTGAAGAGCCAACACCTGAAACATTGGCTGGTGAAATAACGCTTTCAGAAAGACTTGCTGTAAAAAATCCATTTGATCTAGCGTTATTTTGAGTTGTTGCATTCCAACTATCCAATGAGATATTTGTATGAGTAGAATCGACAGTTACGCCAGCCATTGTTAAAGTTGGTGTAATTGAAACGGGATTTACAGTAATTTGAGTATCAAAATGAATTGCATTACCAGCAGGATCAACGGTTAAATTAAACACACTCGCAGGTGGTACCCCATTACTATCAGCAAGCAACTTTACAAATGTTCCAACATAAAACTGAATATTGGCATTACCAGAAAAGTATTGCTGAGGGTTGATGCTGAGACTTTCTAAAGTTGAAACTAAAGGATTCGAATCAGTATCAAAAACATCAACCGTTTGTATACCGCTCGAAGAAGTTGTTATTACAACATTTTGTGAGTTTGAGTTTATGCTCCAACCAACTGGTAATACGAACCTTATTCCTAAGCTTTGTGTTTTATCAACTTCAATTGTTTTAAGGTAAGGAATTAGAGATTCAATATTTGCTTTAGAAAAACCAAAAGAAGTATTTTCAGAAAAAGTATTGGGGGTTGAATTACTTCCAGTTAATACTTTTGTGAATGCGTCTGCTAACTTGATTAGAGAATTTGCATCTGAATCACTTGTGCTAATCAAGATACCATCAGTGGCACTAGAAATATATTTAATAGTTGGGTCAATCGATAGTTTGATGACTCCAACTGTATCTGCTGAAGCTGGCGCAAGACCAGTTTGTGAGTTGACCAAATTACTTTGAGATGTTGCATCAACAGTGAGAGTGAGTGAGGTATCCTGGTTTAAAGAATTTACCCCAAAGAACTTACTTGAGCTAACAGTCAAATAAGGTAATTTTTGAACATCACTTCCTGACACATTTAAAAAGAAAGTTCCTGCAGGGCCAGAGGTAAGAGCAATTACTTTTCCTCCCAAAGAAAATTGCACATCATTGGCATTTTGTATTCCCGAAACAGTTATCTTCACAGATAAGCTCTCATCTGAACTATGAGCAATGCTTGTTGTTAAATTAGCTAAAATTGGTAATGGCGTTGTTGCGCCTCCAGCAATGACAGTTGCAGTAGAGCTCACCGCATTTTTATTAATTTGTAATGAGGGGGCATGCGAAATAGGAGCAACGTAAAAGGTCGTTGAGGAACTAAAATTGGCACTAGAGCTCGGTGTCTGGTTACCAATAATTGGCTCTTGTGTAAAAGCTGTAAATGTAATTGGAATGTTTCCAGAAAAGTTAATACCAGGCTTAAGTTGGTAATTAACCAAATCATTGGCAGGGATCGTATATAACAAATTCCCCTGCCCATCAGAGATGCCCCCTGTTGAAACCAGATTTCCCTTATACAGCAAACTAACATTGCTTGATGGCAGAGTTACCTGATAAATTAATTGTTCAGTAGTATTTACTGATGTGTCAATTAAGCTAGGATCTTTGGTAATTAAACTTCTTAGAGTCGCATAATTAGTTGAATCTTCTTGGGCATTTGTAATCACTGGCAACAGTGCTGCGCCATTAGGTCCAAATGGAACTGGCGTTACAGAAAACTGTAAACTTACAGGAGCTGAAGATGCTGCAGGATTAGTGCCCCAAGTTGGACTATTTAGGGCAGAAACACTAAATGTTAATGGCGATGGATCTTGTAAACTATTAAAAAATGGAGCGCTCTGTAGATACAAATTAGCATACTGTGAAGCTGTTAGAGTATAAACACCCGTGGTGTTTGATCCCATTGGAATATCAGGTGTTAATAAGGTAAAGACTTTGCCATCTAGACTTGTCTCAAGAACCAAGTTCGCAGACGCAACAATTTTGATTTGTAATTTTTCTGAATTTGGATAGTTACTATCCGAGGGGATAGAAATTAAATTACTAGCTTTAAGTTTTTGAATACCGTCAAATGTGCTTGTTAGAGAATTATTCTCATTTAAGCTTGATGGGAGGTTGTTCGCTAAAATAGGTGCGATAGGTGTTTGAGCTACAGGGCTCACAACAAGTGGGATATTAAATGAAACAGGTGCCCCTTGAGCAGTCTCGTTTGAATAACTATTAACATTAATAGTATTAACCTGTAAACTAATCTGATTAATCAGTTGTGTGCCGTCCACACCAGTAGTTGAAAACGATGGATCAAACTGAAGCTGATAACCAGAAAGTTGATTTACTAAATCTGACTCGACTACCTGTAATTGATAAGTGGTGTGGGACGCATTGCTATCCGACACACCGTTAAGTGCAATGAAGTGACCGGTAGAATCAAGCTTAGCAAGGGTTACTCCAGTAGGAACATTAATTGAGATTACAAGCTTTTCTGAAGGATCAGGTTGTGATGATGTAACAATGTAATTAGCAATTTCAAAAGATGTAACCCCGCCTTGTACTCCAACTATTTGGGAAGTGGCGTTTGCTGAACTAATGGCTCCTGCAACTGGCGCAAAATGAACCGTTGTGGTTACAACATCAGAGAAAGTTTGTAAAGTTCCAGAGTTTGATTGTGCAACTGATTGAATTGAAAATACTGCATCACCCTTGTAGTTTTTTGGGGCATTGACAGTTAACTGTGAAAAATCAAGCTGCGTTGTCGTGTCAAGAATCTGAAGAGGACTTCCCGCATGATATGTATAGTCCTTGCCAGAAATGTGGAAAACTGCTCCATCCAATGATGCATCTGAGCTTGATATTACTAATCCTACTTTTTCTGAGCTTGCCAATTCTGAACCGAGAGAGTATGACACCGGAATAGTAACAGTAGAATCTTCAGAGGCCTGAATTGTTGATGCAATACTAATCGCAGGCGCACTGATTAAAAGTGAAGTTTTTAATGCAAGGTTTTGCGAATAGACATCAGAAGAAACAATATTTCCTTTGCCATTAAAAGTTTGTACATTCAAGCTTGCACTAATTCCAGAGTTACCCGAACCATATAAACTTATATCAGGAGTAACCGTAATAATGGAATTACCGCTTACTTGATCTTTGGTAAATGTAAAACTTAAATTGCCAGCATTATCCTGTGTTGCTGAAATAGTATCTGCGCCAACTTTGACCAAGATTTGATTAACATTAACGCCTTTAAATACTAAAGATACCTTTAAATCCTCTGAAGGATTAATTTCTTTTACATGTGAAAATATACTCTGAGAAGAATTTTGTGGGTCGTAAATCGTATTCGATACACCCAGATTTAGATTGAGTGCAGGAGTAGTTGCAAGAACGTTTTTATCAATTCCACTCGCAACTGGTGCGTAACTCAAAGAAATAGCTTTTACAGTTGAATCAGCAACAATTGGCGTCGAAGTCCCACTCTTATCTTGAGCTATGATTTGAATGCCATCAATATTCCCATAGAAAAACTGCATTGCGCTGCCGCTTGAAGGCACAACAGAATATCTACTCAAATCAGAATTAGCAACTTCAAAATACGCATCCCCATTGAGGGTAACTATACTTGGGCTGTGTCCAGAACTATCTTGCAATAAAAGTCCATGTACAGTACTGCCATTGCTAGTTGCAGCAATCTCTCCAGTGTTTCCTACTTTAATGAGTACCGACAATCCATCTGAAGTTCTTCCTAATGCAGGAGTCAGATTAACGAGTTGACTTAAAGCAATAGACTGCCCTTCTAGAAGTCCCGTAGGACTTGAAATACTTAAGCCAGGAATCTGAGGTGGCAAATTGCTTAGCGGCAGAGTGAGCGTTGTCACCGAACCCAAAGCGTCTGTTGCTCCTTGATTACTCGAAGCACCTTGCACCCTGAAAGACATTGGAGAGGTATTGGGAACCCCTTGTGAATTCAGAACAGGTATCACGAGATCCGTATGTGTTAAATCTGCGACAGGAATTCGATACCAAGCTTGACCATTAAGTGTAATAGGAGTTAACTCTAACTGCGAAATGTGGTCGATTAATTTAGCACTAATAGTAGCCAAATCATTTCGATTAATTTCAACAAATTCTGCTTCAGGATTTGTGTCGCTAATTGTAGGAGATACTTTAATGCTGAATGTTGACAATGGGATAAGGTAGTTGTTCCCAGAAATAGCTTTTAGCTGGGTAGTTGAATCCCAATTGGAGAGGGTAATTGCACTTGTATTATTAGAACTTCCATCAATACTGAGATTGGGGGCATATGATACGGGTTTTACTGTAACGGTATTACTTAACAATAATGAGACACCATCGCTTGTCGCTGAGCTTAAGACAAATTGTTGAGTAGTTGGCAAATAATTTGAATTTTGGCTTGCCTGAGAGACAATATATGAACCCAGCTGAATATTTAAATCAACATTCCCAGAAAAATTTGTGGGTGGGATCAGTTTTAATGCTGAAATAGCTGATGAAATACTTAATGCATTTGTATCCAACACATTTAAAACAAGTTGAGATCCATCAAGTGGAGATATATTGACAACATTTTGTGGAAGCGCCCCAGATACTGTCCAATGCCCTTTAATACTTATTTGAATACCCAACTTCTCTAAACCACCCGTATGATCTAAATGCTGATTGAGTGATGCAATTGTGGAATCTATATTTGGAAGTTGGAGTGAGCCATTTTCTTGTATCTGTAGAGAACTTCCCAATAAATTAGAAAGGCCTTTAGCTATAGCGTTAAAGTCTGTAGAGCTAACATTTACTCCACCAGCTTGAGGAGCTATCTGAATAGAAAAATCTTGAGCAGATTCTGAAGATAATGGACCATAACGATCTGTTGCAGATACAGTTAGATTAAAAGTACCAGAAGTGTTTGAAGGAACTAAAAATTGCGTTGTTGAAAAATCTGCAACGTGGGCATCTAATTGAGTTAATTGCCAAGTGTTGTACAAAGCACCATTGATAGTAACCTGAGCGCCTGCTGGAATATCTAACCAACTATTCCCTAGGCTGTCTGTAAATACAGTTCCTTCATTTGGGTTAACCCATGAACTACCACCAATTTCTTGAACCCGCAATATCGAACCAGCATCAATACCACCTGAAGCGGGAGATCGGAAAACGATTGCTCCAGAGACGCCAACATCACCAATAGTTTCAGGAATCTGTACCAAGGTATATTCTTTATTGCTGACTATTACAGGGGGAGATGTGCTGATGGAGACTGAAGCTTCATTGGCAAAATAAGTACCTGATGCAAGATTAGAAGCTGAATTGGATAGTGAGATTCCAGGTGCAACCGGAAGAACTTGAATACTTACAAGGCCTGTTTTAGCTACAGATGTATCACCTGTTTTTTGAGCCACATAGATTAAATCGATTTCCCCTGGTTGGTAGGAGTCGGAGAATGTGTTGGTAACCTGCAGTTGATTATTTACAATCGCTAATTGAATGTTCGAAGGTAGCGGCTGAGAAATTAAAAAATTACCACTAGCAACAGCGGTCAAAGCCGAATCACTTAGAGGACTTATAAGTTTTAAAGTATGAGTTGCGCCGTCGTAACTACCAGGAGCAATGGCCTGAATAATTTGGCCATTTGCGGTATTGATGGTTAATTGTAAATTGTTGTAAAAATTACTATCAGAACTTGCATTACTATCCAAAACAATAGTGGATTTATCTGCTTTGGAGATTGAACCAGAATGCGCATTTGGAGTAAACAAACCAACAGCAGCCAAAGTTAACTGTGAGGCATTACCACCTGAAATACTATCGTTTGCTAACAAGTCATAACTCTTAACAACCGCTTGACCTGAGATGGAGTTTGGCGCAGTAATAACAACATTATCTGCTACCGTTTGAATAGGATTATTTGGGTCAGGTTGGCTAAATGCAAGTCTTGCGTTAGCAGCGGAACTTAAAACATTAATATTTGCTGCAGTGTAGTCACTGGTAAGCTTAGTAACTTGAGCAAGCGCACTAGGATCACCTGACTTAACAGCCGCAGCAACGGTACTGATTTGATTTGCTAATGCAGTTTGCCCTATAGAGGCAAGTCCTAATTGAGCGCCAGCTGAAATTGCTGCTGAACTTAAGGACTGTATTGCACTAGTCACTGCTGAAACCGCACTAGAAGTAGCTCCTACCAAGCCAGAAAAAGCGTTAGGGTCAATACCCTTTGCACTTAAGGTGCTATTGAGAAGTGAAGTTAATTGGGTAGAGCTGGTATTAGCATCATTACTTAATAAATTGGAGATGCCAGAACCTAATTGTGCAATCTTTCCAAAGACTAAAGAAGCCGTACTTGTCGCTGAGGCCCCATCTCCAGATACTTGATTGACCATCGCCGTGGCATTATTTACGATGGTTAAAAGTGATGATCCCGCCTTTAGGATATTCGATGCAGAAGCATTACCAGAGGCTAGTGCTTTTACAGGATCATAATTAAGATCTGCACTGGAGAGATGTAGCCCGCTGAGGAGAGAATCTGCATTCGCGCCAGATGTACTAGCACTTGCATAGACTGTTGATAACGGAGTTACATAACCGACGCCTGCTGGAGCAACAAGAATATTCATTAAAGCGCCAGTTGAAGTATCTGTTCCACCTATCGAGATTACTTGATGCGCTTTCATGTCAGCAACTAAATCTGCAGTACTTAATCTAATACTTCCATCGCCTAAGTTGCTAAAATCATAAGTACCGTTGGCTAAAGTGTAAGTAAAAGGGTCTTTGGATGCATCGAAAATACCAGTCCCTGCCATATCGATAAAGACCTTGGCGCCTTGAATATATCCATCAATTACAGCCCCAGACGCACCTCCGCCGCCTCCACCACCGCTTGAAGCAGTCGCAGTTGAACTCCCTCCCCCTCCACCACCACCGACTGGAGCAACAGGCGGCGCCAAGGGGATAGAATCATCCGGGGTGACGAGTGCAATCTGGGTGCTTTCACTATCAGATTGGAATTGGCTCGTTTGCAAGGCCTCTGCCTCTGAATCCAGTATTGATGGCAGATTGTTAGTATCAAGCGCTTTAGAATTTGCTGCTACAGGTGTATAAGAAACAATATAATCGTCTGAAGAAAATATCGATTCATATCCTGATGCTGGAACAATTAGCGTGTTAACAAAATCAGCATTCCAATTTAAATCTTCAAAACTTACTTCGTCTCCAATAACCAAATCAGCTTGAGTATGGTGGAGCAAAGCACTTCCACCAGAATCAATCGAGGATGTTTCTATAACTAAGTTGAAAGAATCAAACTCGCCAAGCAAAGAAAACTCTTGACCAACCTGAATTTGAAGTGAATCACCTTCTGTGACTTGGGTAGTTGTTAATGCTTTGAGGAGCCCATGCTCTCTTAATAGTGAAGAGAGTTCATAGGACTGAATTTTTCTATTACCATGAACATGCAATAAATCCGCTTGCAATAAAAGTAATCTATTTTCTAATTCCTTTATTGCAATTTGGTATTCCGGAGTATGGCGTTCGAGTTCATTAAACTCTTGAGAATGATTTACAAGTAAAGGCTTATTTGTAAAAAAATCTTTATCAAATAAGGCTTGAAACTGATCATTACCAATAAAACCTGACATGCTTTGAGAATGCTTAACAGAAGCATTTACTATTAAAGCACCTAAAAAAGCTGATATTAAAGAGTCATCTTCCCCAAAACGTAATTGCTTTAACAACTTCTCAAGCAATTTATTTTTTGCTAGAACTTTTTTAGTTCTTAATTGCGAAATTTCATTGGGGTTATTCATTTCGCAAGGTTATTTTATTTTTTCGCTCGAGCGGATTTAGTTATTTTTGTCGTTTGCTCATCATTTACTTCAGATAGTTTTTCAGACATATTCTTTTTACTGACCAAGCCTCGTGCTTCAAGCTGATTAACTACTTCACCAAGACCTTGATATAACCTTAGCAAGGTATCCACGCTCATGACAAGTCTTGAATCTGGCTCTAAAATAGGTTCTTCATTGGCTAAGGGTAATTTATCAAGTCTTGTTAACTCAATTCTGGCAATGGCAGATTGAACAGATATATTACCTACACCATCAATAAATTTTTCTTCAATTTTCATAACTTTAGGTAAATGTAATAAGGTACCTATAGTATAGGTGTAAACAAATTTAAATGTTTAGCATTGCTTATTTTATGCTGAAAGTGTTGTAAATATATAAGTTATAAGGGTTTTACCGAATTTTTTTATTAAAAAAGGCCGGCTTTTAAGAAAAAATTGATTTTTTCACGTAGACAGCATAAAAAATCAATATGATGTAATTTTGAATCAAACTATAAAACTAATATAAAAATGATTAAATCTCTAAAAAAGCATTGGGTAAGGATAGTCTTAGGTCTAGTTTTAACTTTATTTTTCTCCATTGAAAATTATGGCCTTTTCAATATTCCATTTATTGGGCAACTAGACAATATTATTTACGATGCCAGACTAAAATTAACAATGCCCAAAGGGGTCGACGAACGTATTGTGATTTTGGATGTTGACGAAAAGAGTCTAAACATGCCAGAGCTTGGTCGCTGGCCTTGGAGTCGTGACAAAATGTCAAAAATCATGGATAACCTCTTTGATTATTACGAAGTCAAAGAAGTTGGGTTTGACGTCATATGGGCTGAAGCTGATCAAAGTTCTGGGCTCGGTAAACTTCAAGATTTAGCTAAAAAAGAACTAAAAAACAGCAAAGAGTTTTCTGCCACTTTAGAAAAAATTGCTCCAAAACTTGATTATGACGGAATGTTTGCACATTCTTTACAAGATCGGCCAGTAGTTTTAGGTTACTACTTCAACTCCAATGACGATGCAACCATTGTCGGATCTCTGCCTGATCCCTCTTTTACCAAAGAAGATATGTTAGGTTACGACGTTCAGCTCCCTTTACGAAAAGGCTATGGGGCCAATTTACCAATTTTGATGAAGGATTTTCCCCTAGCAGGCCACTTTAATCCAACCGTTGATCAAGATGGGAAAATAAGACGAGTTCCACTCATCGCTCAATTTGGAGATAATTACTACGAGTCTTTGTCAATGGCGATGTTTCGACTTGCTAAAGGAGTTGATCACCCTGATTTTGATCGCAAAGGACATATGCCAGATAATTTACCTGGCCCAGTTCTCATGCCAGAAGTTGATCCCAAACAATCTAGCAATAAACTGCCAATTGAGGCTGTTGCGATTGGAAGTACCTTGATACCCACAGATACAATCACCAATGTGATGGTTCCTTATCGCGGTGGGCGTGGCAGCTTTAAATACATGTCTTTAGGTGATATTTATTACAAGAAAATCCCAGAAGAGCAATTAAAAAACAAAATCATCTTAATTGGAACTACTGCTCCAGGATTGGCAGATCTTAGAGCAACCCCAGTGGGTGGACTGTATCCAGGGGTTGAAGTGCACGCTAATTTAATTGCTGGAATGCTCGACAGCGATTTGGGTGTCATCAAAAGCACCCCTAGCTATATGAGCTTTTTACTCCTTGTTGCAATTTTTGTCTTAGGTATTGTCCTTTCCTTCATGATCGCCATGATGTCTGCAGGACTTGGAGTCGGTGTTTTCGTTATTTCTATCATTGCATCGGTCGCTGTTAATTTTTATGCTTGGAATAGCGGGTTTGCGCTGCCCCTAGCTTCTTTCTTAATGTTAAGTTTTTTAATTTACCTCACCAATGTAGGTTACGGTTACTTTGTCGAATCACGCGGAAAACGTCAATTGACTGACCTCTTTGGTCAATATGTGCCTCCTGAACTTGTAGATAAAATGGCAGAAGACCCACTTAAGTACAGTATGGCTGCCCGAAAAACTCAATTAACAGTTCTTTTTGCTGACATTGTTGGCTTTACTTCAATTTCTGAGGGGCTTACACCACAAGAATTAACAGAATTTGTTAACGGTTATTTGACAGAAATGAGCTTTGTAATACGAAGCAATGGTGGTACTTTGGACAAATACATTGGTGATGCAATTATGGCATTTTGGGGTGCTCCAATTGATGATGCTAACCATGGGTATAACGGTGTTTTAACTTCACTCAAAATGCAAGAAAAACTAGCCGAACTGAGAGCCTCATATAAAGAACGTGGCTGGCCAGATATCAAAGTAGGTCTTGGACTCAGTAGTGGTGATATGACTGTCGGAGATATGGGATCAAAAATACGTAAAGCCTATACAGTCATGGGGGATAACGTAAATTTAGGTTCACGCCTGGAAGGCGCAACCCGACAATATGGCGTATGGATTTTAGTTTCAGAAGCAACAAAGAATATCGCAGAAGGTATTTTATTCCGAGCAATTGATATGGTTAGGGTAAAAGGTAAGAATGTTCCAATTCGAATTTTTGAACCTATTGGTGTTGAAAAAGAATTATCGGATGAGAAAAAAGAACAAATCTATAAGTGGAATGATATGTTCGCCTTGTATCAAAAACAAGCTTGGGATGAAGCGCAAGCAATCCTAGATCAATTGCTGGTGATAGAACCTGACTTTAAACTGTACAAAGTTTTTGCAGAACGAATTGCCTTTTTTAAAGCTAACCCTCCAGGTGATGATTGGGACGGGGTGACTAAATTTGAAACTAAATAAATTGGAGAAATTTCTTGAAACATCTATCTATTCATAAAGTAATACTTTTAGCTTTTAGTTTAATATTTATGTCCAGCTGGAGTATGGCGGATGAGGCAGGTAATATTAAACGCGTCTCAGGGACTGCTAGCATAATATCTTCGACAAATCAGACAAGGGAAGCCAAAGCAGGAGATGTAGTCAGCTCTGGAGAGACAATTGCCACAACTAAAGACTCACAAGTATTAATTCAAATGAAGGACAAGTCAACAATGATTGTTCGCTCCGATAGTAAAGTCAAAATTGCTGAATTCAAATTTGAAGGTAATAAAGCAACTGATACTATGAAAACCACAATTTTAAGTGGGACTCTTCGAGCAGTTTCAGGCACGATTGGTAAAGGCCAACCTGATAATGTGAAATACGAAGTGGGTACGGCAACTATTGGTATTCGTGGAACTGATATAGAACTGGCTATTATTCCTGAAGGGCAAAAAGACCGAGCTGGTATATATGACTATGTTCATGATGGAGAAACATCCATGACTTTAGATACTGGTGAAACAGTAAATGTCGAAAAAGAGTTATCTGGATTCACTCCTGAGAAGCTCTTACCTGGTGAAAAAAAATTACAAATATTGCGCGACCGTCCAGCTTTCCTGCAAAGTAGCGGCTTTGATGCATTAATCCAACAGTTAACTCAGCCTAGGATAATGGTTAGGTAATTGTTTCAATCTCACTACCAAAGAGGGACTACTAAAAACTTTATAGTCCTTCTTTTATTTTTTACTTTAGGATTTTCAGGCTGTTCTTCAACCCGGTTAGAACCACTAAGCTTCGATAATCAGACACTTCAAGACTATGGTTTTCAAGAAATAAGCACTACACTACCATTGAAAATATTCAATAAAGAAGTTCCTTTCGTATCAAAAATGCACCCTCGTATTTATATCGAAAGTGATGGTGCAAACTGGTTATTGAATACTTTTCAACCAAGCTCCCCGACTCCAAACCGCGCCTTCTCAGCAAGCCTTGCCGCAAAAGATACCAATTCCTCAGTATCTTATATTTCAAGACCTTGCCAATTTATCAATTCAGAGCAATCTTTGCAATGCCCAACAATTTTGTGGGGGAAAGCGCGATTCGGTCCTAAAGCTATCAGTATCGTTGATGCTGCTATCAATGTTTTAAAACAAGAGATGGGCAGCAGTTTATCTAGCAAAATCGAACTTATTGGTTATTCGGGTGGCGGAGTTATGGCAACTCTTTTGGCCGCCAAAAGAAACGATGTTTCATGTCTAGTTACAATAGCTGCACCTCTTGACTTAGATGCTTGGACAAATTTTCACCATGTAGCGCCTCTAGATCAATCCATAAGGTTAACTCAGCTTTCTGGAATTGAATTGAATCAACTTCAAAATACTCAACAATTTCATTTTTACGGAACTGAGGATAGGAATACACCTTTTCAATCTGTATCAAGAATACAAAACCTTTTAGGTAAGAAAGCACAATGGCTTCAAATCCTTGGATTTGATCATCAGAATCATTGGATTTCAGCCTGGAGTGAACTTATAAACACAACTTGCCTTGCAAGCATTGCCAAATCTATGCAACAGAATTAAACAAAAAAGCTTTTTAACAAAACAATTAGACAATATTTGCATCATTGAAATAGAATTAAAGAATGTCTTTTGATTATGATTTAAAACATATTTTTATAAGTTATTATTTTTGATATTTAACGCTTCACTCACCAAGAAACTCAATCATGAAATTACGTCAAATTTACCTGCTAGGGATCAGTTTTATGATTGGAGTGCATAACTCATTCGCTCAATCCAGTACAAATGATCAAATAACACCAGCAAGAACGACAAACATCATCACTTCGAACGCAATTAGTTCAGTAATTACTAGTGGTGTAATGGGGGGAGGCGGTGCATTTCGAATGACTCTTGGAAAGAATAATTCTTATCAATTCAATCCAATGTCAGTCATTCAAGCTAATACCGCAAGTGTATCCATAGAGCATGATCAAAATCCCGAATTTGCAGATATTGCTTTTCTATGCGACAGCAATTTTGTTAATGATGTCAATTTAGCAAGTTTCTCAAATAGTAATTATCTTAAAAATCCAACACAAGAAAACTATTCGAGTGGTGGTATTGCAGGCTCTGTGGACTTAAGTGATTGGTCTATTTGGGGAACTCCTGTTTATAGTCAATTCAGTAATAATATTCAACCATATACTTCAAATGGATCAGTCAAAATTGCTCTATTAGGTATTGAACATAATTATGAGGATACCTATATCAGCGGTGTTTCATTTGCTTTTGACTCTACCAATGCTGACACTTATAACGGTACTTTTAATAGCCATGGCGTGACCGTGTCACCCTACCTTGTATATGTTATCAATGATTCTTTAACAGCTGACATCAGCATGGGATTTGGTATTGCATCCATGTCAAGTACGTCAAATGGAACCAATGTACCTAATTATGGGTCAACTTTTGATCACCGCTACTTTTTAGCAACAGGGCTTACAAAAAGAAGTGAATTAGGAAACAAATTTTCTCTAACCAGTAAGGCCATATTTAATTACTTTAAGGATGGTATTGACTCCTATATGGACAGCACAGGAACCTCTAATGCCCCCGTAAGCACAAACTTATCTCAACTCAAAATAGGCGGACAAGTCGCCTATGAAACAAAGCAAGTAACTCCATTTTTTGCTTTGTATGGTTTAGCAAATAGCTTCAATGCCTCAACCACACAAACAACCCAAGAGTATTCAGCATCCTACCAAGCTCTTTTTGGCGTGAATTTTTCCAAAGAGCCCTTTTTTGGTACAGTTGCCTACCAGCTAGAAAGAGATCGTAACCAATTGCGTATATATGGGGGTATTCGCTTCTAGAAAATATCGATATGCATATCCTATTAATTTTTAAAATATGAGAGCCAAACTCTTAAATACCAAACTCAAAGGAAATTGAATGGAAGAAAATTTATCCGTCATAAATCAAAAAAAAGATCTTCAAAAAATTGTCTATCGTGCACTGTCTGGAGATACTGAAGAGCATAACCCTTGGTTCAAATACGCTTCTATTGTTATTTGTAGTGCTCTATTGGTTTCTGTAGGGTTTAGAATTTTTTACAGCGTTTATTCCGAAAATGATAATTTTTGGGCCCCTTATTTTGCTGCAGTATATTTCGGCTTTATTATCTTTTTGATTGAGTACATTTTAAGGTATTGGTCTGCCCCTGTAAAAGACACGCATATTGTTGATCGTGACGATGCCCGCTACCGAAAGTTATACCTAAAATCTTTTTTAGGTATTGTTGATCTTATTGCGCTTGCCTCTTTAGGATTTACAATTTTGTTCATCAAAGACGATTTATGGCCAAGCTATGTTATCGTAATAAGCTTGTTTAAACTCGGCAGATATGTGCCCGGCCTCGAGCTAGTTGCAACCGTTGTTAGCAATGAGCGTAAAAGTTTAATGGCGACGGTTTTTACGCTTGGAATATTGGTCATTATCATGGCTACAGCTACTTTTTTATGCGAAAAGGCTGCACAACCCGAGATATTTAAAAGTGTGCCTCACACCATGTGGTGGGGTATCGTCACGATGACAACCGTAGGTTATGGAGATATGGCTCCAGTCACTCTTCTAGGGAGGTTTTGTGGAACTCTTTCTGCATTAATTGGTGTTGGTATGCTTGCAATGCCCGCTGGTATTATCTCAAACGGTTTTACTGAGGAAAGAAAGAGAAGAGAGATTTTATTAGCTTGGAAAGTGATATCAAACTTATCATTCTTTCATGGATTAACGACAAGTTGTATCGCAGAAATCGCTGGCGTTTTAAAAAACCAAATTCTACCCAGTAATGCCGAGGTATTCCGTAAAGGTGATCCTGCAGACTCAATGTATTTCATAGCAGAAGGTGAAGTTGAGGTAGTTCTTCATCCTAAATCAGTCCGTCTATCCTCTGGATCTTTTTTTGGCGAAGGTGGGTTAGTTGATAACAAACCAAGAAACGCAACAATTAGAACAATTACACAAACACGATTCCTCGTTCTTGCCTTACATGATTTTTATCGGGTTGCTACAAATCACCCCGACCTCAACCAAAAAATCAAAGATATGCATTTGACACGTAAATAATATATCGTTGACTATAGAATTAATAAACTTTAGATTATTAAAGGAAATCTTTAAATCACCCTTTTCCCCATTTTTTAAGGCGGAAAAGGGTTTTTTCATAATTTAAAATATAATTGATTTGGATTTTAAATGAATAGTTTCTTTAAAAATTTTGATACAAGACTCTATTAAGTTTATTGGTCTGTATTCAAGATCAAACTGCCATATAAAATCTAAATGAATAGTCAGAAAATGTTTACTTTTCTGAAGCAATACATTATTGTGTTTTAGTACAATTAATATTAAAAATTTACTATTCAAAAAGAAAAAGGCATAAATTATGAGCGTATCTAAGGATGAATTAGCAAAAGAAACCTTAAAAAATCTATTCAATATCGAAACGAATATTCTTTGGAGCAGGGGTAAAACTACTGCAACACTCTCACAAGTTGAACAAAATCGATTTAACTTACTAGGCACAATGTCTGCTGAGATTTTCCAAAATAGAGTTCTTATCAATCAGACCTCAGATGATATTTTTAGGGAAAGATACAATTTTTATCGCTCGATAAAACCTCAAACTGAAACACTATCGGCCTATAAAGACAGTTTAATTGCTGAATCGAGGATTGATGTGCTTGAGCACAGACACAAACTTAACCAATCCATGCTTGATATTGGACTAATGATGGCCAGTATCAATAGACAACTCAGAGAGATAAGCGAATCCTTATTAGATGCGAATGAAAGATTAAATGAATTTAACCGGAAAAATTTAGAAAAAAATAAGTCATTCACTGATTCACACACCATACTTAATGAAGTATCAGAAGAAGAACTTGCAAATCTCCAAGTTAAAAATCTTCAAAGGCTTGTGAAACTTGCTGAAGAAACCGAGAACTTTAAAAGCTCAATTGACCATACTATTAAAGCTGAAGAACAAATTAAAAAAGATCAACTTAATCTTTCAAACACTAGTGATGCGTGTTCTGTTGAGATTGAGGAAATCCGTCAAATTATGCTTCAATACTATAAGAGTTTTAACAAGTCACTTTGATTACTAATTGTTACGAAAGTAATTTAAATTATTTATCGCAATAAGTTTGAATTCATTTTGTTTTTTTAATTCAATTTATAAATTTAATATCGAAAGCTTTGAATGATTTTCACTCCTTATTTAAACGTATATATACTTGGAAGTATGTTGTGCGTAATTGGTTTTTTTTTACTTTTGTATATCCTTAATTATCAAATACCAGCAATTCGTTTACAGCATAGAATAAAAAAAATAAATAAATCCTTAAAAAACTTCGAGGCTAAACCAGTTGGTTCGGTTCAGCCAGAAAGTTTAGACTCCATATTTTCCAGCAAACCTTTTGAACACCCTTGGAGAGAATTTAAAAATAGTCTTCATGAAATGGAAAATGAAGATCTCTCTTCAAAGACAATACGATCAACCCTTACAGCTGATTTTTATTTTTCAAAAGAACTGGTCGTTGATGGCTTCATTAATGCTGAATTTTTTAAGCACTTACCTGGTATCTTAACTGGTATTGGAATTATAGGAACCTTTACAGGCCTAATCTGGGGCCTTCATCAATTTAATACGATGAATGCAGTAGAGACTCTTTCACTTCTTTTAGGTGAGGTAAGCTCTGCTTTTGTAGGTTCAGGGATAGCTATATTTATAGCAATCGCAATTACTTTCTTTGAAAAAAATACAATTAATAATTGTTACAAATTAATCGAAGAAACAAGTAACACCCTTGATAAGTTATATAAAGCTGGAGTTGGAGAGGATTATCTAGCCAGACTTGTGAAAGCAACCGAAACAGCAACTCGTAACTCAGTAAATCTTAAAGATGTTTTAGTCGAAAATTTAGAAATAATGATGGAGAAACAATCCAAAGTCATTGGAATGTCAATTGCTGAAAGTTTAACAGGCCCAATTGATAAGCTAATGCTCATTGTTGATAAAGCATCAGGTGATCAAAGTGAGGTTATTAAAAATCTTGTTGATAGTTTGATGAATACCTTTATCGCTAAGATTGATAGCGCTTTTGGAACGCAAATTGACGCTGTCAATCAAGCCATTTTTCGTTCTACTACCATTATGGAGTCTGTTGAAAATGCAATGCGTAGTCTCATTGAAGACATTTCTCTTGCTGGTCAAAATGCCGTTAAATCAATGTCTGAGCAAATGCTTGAAACAGTAATACAAGCCAACATTAATCAAGACGAAAAAAATCAGTTGCTAAGGAATGTCATTGAAGGCATATACCAACTCAATCAAGATCATCACTCAAAATCACAAGCGCTTATCGAAGAGGTAATGCAACGCGTTTTGAGCTCACTTGGTGAGAGTTTAGCAAGAGTTGCTCAAACACAAGAGCAACAAAATCTTCTCGACGAAAATAGAAATCAGTTGATTATTTCTTCCGCAAAAGAATTCCAATTAGGATTACAAAATATCCTACAAAATTCCATGTCTGAGCATTATGAATTAAACCTCAAGCTGAAAGATTTTGTTCAGGAAGTAAACCA
>Ga0164296_1001493_pt1 | contig 24771 bp, 21 predicted proteins | sample GEODES057metaG_FD_113533 | JGI IMG/M metagenome (GOLD analysis project Ga0164296, IMG submission 113533) | Dystrophic lake water microbial communities from Trout Bog Lake, Wisconsin, USA - GEODES057 metaG | ecosystem: Environmental > Aquatic > Freshwater > Lake | place: USA: Trout Bog Lake...
AACCTTCGCCTGCCACCATTCGGTGCGGGCTGGAAGGCGCCTCAGGCCCGAAGAAATGGACGCGCTTTTACGCGAGATGGAAGCCACCCCCAATTCTGGCCAATGCAACCATGGTCGGCCAACCTATGTCGAGCTAAAGCTTACCGATATTGAGCGGTTGTTCGGGAGATCGTAAAGAAAAACCGTTATTGCGAGCGACAAGCGAAGCAATCCAGTTGATGGTGCCAAATAAGAAATGTGTTTTCCAATCCATCCTTTTAATATCTGTTAGCTCGGTTGCTTCGCTCACGCTCGCAATGACTAAAAAAAATGAAAGTAGGAAACCCCATCATGCGCGTTACCATCCGCCCGATAGATCCGAAAGACCGTGCTGAATGGGGCGTGCTCTACGCCGCTTATGCCGAGTTTTACAAAGTCACCCAAACCCCTGAGATGCGTAACCGCGTCTGGACATGGCTGCTCGACCCTGCGCACGAAACCAAGGGCTTTGTCGCCGAAGACGAAACCGGAAAGCTCTTAGGCCTCACCCATTACCGCCCGTTCGCGCGGCCTTTATCAGCCTCCACCGGCGGCTTTCTCGATGATCTTTTCGTGACGCCTGAGGCGCGTGGCTCAGGCGCCGCCAAGGCGCTCATTAATGCAGTAGCCACTGAAGGAAAAAATCGTGGCTGGACCGTTATTCGCTGGATCACGGCGGAGGACAATTACCGCGCCAGAAGCCTCTATGACAAAGTCGCCGAGAAGACCAAATGGGCGACCTATGACATGAAGCTTTAGGCGGCCGTCAGCGTCGGGATTTTGTCAATTTCACCGCTAAGTTCCCGTTCAGCCATGCTGATATCATAGGCCTGCTGCATCGCCATCCAGATGCGTGGGCCATCGCCGCACAGCTTGCCAAGCCTTAACGCCATATTGGCTGTCACGGGCTGTTTCTCGTTCAAAATATCATAGAGCGTCTGACGCGAGACGCCCAAGAGACGCGCAATCTCGGTCTTTGGCCGGCCAAGTGCAGGCAAAATATCTTCGCGTAACATTTCACCCGGATGGGTTGGTGCAAGTCCGGCTAAGAGCGGATGATCCATCAGTGGTAGTCCTCTAAATCGACATCAATGGCGTTCTTGCCATCAAAGGCAAATGTAATCCGCCAATTTCCTGTAACCCGAACCGAATATCGTCCAATTTGATCCCCCGTAAGCGGGTGAAAAAAGTGACCCGGCGTATCCATTTCAAAGGGCGTAATTGCAACATCGAGCCTTTGCAGAATACGCCTCACCCGATCATGGTTTTGAACACTAAGCTTCGATGCATCTCCCCATTGAGCAAAGCGTAGCAAACCTTTGTTTCTAAAGGATTGGATCATAATGATGTGTATACCAATGCCTTACAATGTCAAGTAATGCCTGACATAAATGTAAAATTATTTACCTCTCACTCTTTCTTTTCACGAGAGGGGGTACAAGCGCACCTGTCCTAAAACACAGGTTGAAACCAACCTAATCCGGCCCAAATCAAAACCAAATACGCATGACCCATATTAAAATCGGTAATTCAAATGGCTTGGCGCTACCAAACCAGCTCTTAGGAGCTTGCCTTATTTCGGGATCGGCCGATTAGCTAGCGATAGCGAATAATGGCTTATCGGATTAGTTGGTCCTTCCGCCTCTAACCCACTGCCCCACTCATCAGCACGCCGACATGCGCGCCCACGGATCCGGCGAGGCCTTGCAAATCATAGCCGCCCTCAAGCAATGATACGACACGCCCACCCGCCGTGCTCGCCGCCACATCCATCAGCTTGGCGGTGGCCCAGGCGAAATCGGCTTCGTCGAGATTGATATTGGCCAGCGGGTCACGCCAATGCGCGTCAAAGCCTGCCGAGATAATCACGAGCTCCGGTTGATAAGCCAATAGCCTCGGCAAAATAAGCCCTTCAAGCGCAGCACGAAACGCTTCGCCACCGTCACCCGCTTTCAAGGGCGCATTCACAATCGTGTCGAAATCGCCGCGCTCGTCTTTGGCACCCGTGCCGGGGTAAAGCGGCATTTCATGCGTCGAGCAATACATCACCGACGCGTCTTTCCAGAAAATGTCCTGTGTGCCATTGCCGTGATGCACATCCCAATCGATAATCGCAACACGGCCCAAACCATGCCGTTTTTGGGCGTGGCGGGCAGCAACCGCGGCATTGTTGACGAAGCAAAACCCCATCGCCGTTTTTGTCTCGGCATGGTGACCGGGCGGCCGAATGGCGGCGAAGGCATTCTCCACCTCGCCACCCAACACCGCATCGACGGCACGCGTTGCAGCACCGGCGCCGCGCAATACAGCCTCCCATGTGCCGGGTGACATCGTGGTATCGGCATCAAGCTGCACGAGGCCAGAGCGTGGATTGGCCTCTTCGATCGCATGTACATAATCAGCCGGATGGCAGCGCAGCACCGCCTCGAGATCAACCTCGGGCGCTTCCTCGCGGATTAGCGCGCCAAAACGTTCGCCCGCCAACACTTTATCAACCGCGCGAATGCGATCGGACCGTTCAGGATGCCCCGACGGTGTTTCATGCCCAGCAAAGCAAGGATGCGTGACGAGAAGGGTGCTCAATCCTCTAAACCGGCTTAATCGCTGCCGAGATAGAAGGAGGCGTGAATGGCCTTCTCCGCTGGCTTTTTCGCCTTTAGCATTTCGGCAGCGGCAGCCACGGCGGGAATGCCAATTTTTCCAAACGCCTGCGTTGCAGCCTCTGATGGCGCACGGCGATGGCCGCTGATTGAGGCCTGCATTTGGGCTGATGGCGGGCTTTGATGACGTTGTTCGCGGGACATTGTTCCACTCCTTTTGATTATCCTCGTCCTTTGATGACAAGAATAACTGATTCATTATGGACAAATCATGGCGGCATTGTCCGTTGCCTCAATTTTTAAAGAATTTATTGTGACATCGAGCTTAAAGAAGCGTAAATCTATCCGGATTATTGCGAATTAATCTGATAATTCAGGAACTCTTATGCCTTTAAAAGCCATTTTATTTGATAAAGACGGCACATTGCTTGATTTTGATCTTACATGGGGTGCCGCCGGCTATCATGTGATGAAAACCATTGCGCGAGGCGATGAAAAAAGCTTCGAGCGCCTCGTCGATGTTACCCATTACGATCTGGAAACCCGCCGTTACCGCCCAACCTCCGAAATGGTCGCGGGTTCACTCGATGAAATCGGCCCGCTTTGGGCCAAGGCGCTCGGTCGCGACGACCATTCCACCGTTGGCAATGAAATTAATACGCTCTTTATGGCGGCCGCCCCCGATTATATCGTCCCGCTTGATGATCCGGCGGCGATCCTGTCAGGCTTGGCAGACAAAGGATATCGGCTCGGCATCGCCACCAATGATTCCGAAGCTGCAGCCCTTCAGCAAGCTGACATCATGGGGCTTATCCCGCATCTCGATTTTATCGTCGGACATGATTCAGGCCATGGAAGAAAGCCTGATCCGGGAATGGTGGAAGCCTTTGTGCGCCACACGGGCCTTTCCCCCCAAGAAATAGCACTCGTGGGAGATTCAACGCATGATCTCCACGCCGCCCGTAAGGCAGGCGCCGTGGCGATTGCCGTTTTAAGCGGCCCTGCAACCCGTGAAGACCTAGAGCCTCATGCCGACCACGTGATCAATTCGATCGCCGATCTGCCGGACTTGGTCGCCCGAATATAAGGGGCCCATCTTCCCTTCCGCGTCTCTTGCGCTATTGTCTCTGTTCAATATCCGTCGCAACGAACGGATCTAGGGAGACAAACGCATGCTCGGGCTGATGCAAGACTGGCCGTTACTGATCCATCGCGTCATTGATTACGCAGCCCTGCAGCATCCGAACCGTTCGGTGGTATCTCGCTCGGTGGAAGGGCCTATCCATCGCACCACTTATGCGCAAATCCGAAAACGCTCCTTACAACTCGCACAGCGTTTACAGCGCGATGGCATTGGTATGGGTGATCGTGTTGCAACGCTCGCATGGAACACGGCACGCCATCTGGAAAGCTGGTACGGCATCACAGGCGTCGGCGCGATCTATCACACGCTCAATCCGCGTCTGTTCGAAGATCAGCTGATTTATATCGCCAATCATGCCGCCGATCGGTTGATGTTTTTAGATCTCACCTTTGTGGCCCTTGCCGAAAAAATTGCCGACCATCTCCCCACCATTGAGCGCTATGTCATCCTCACCGATGCCGCGCATATGCCGCAGACAAAACTCAAAAACGCCATTGCCTATGAAGATTACATCGCCGAGGCCGATGGTGATTTTAAATGGGTTGAGGTTGATGAAAACACTGCCGCTGGCATGTGCTACACGTCCGGCACAACAGGCCACCCCAAGGGCGTTGTCTATTCGCATCGCTCGAATATTTTACATGCGATGGCGGCCGCCATGCCGGATTATTTGGCACTTGCCTCGCGCGATGTGGTGATGCCCGTGGTACCCCTCTTTCACGCCAATTCATGGTCGCTCGCTTTCTCCGCTCCGATGACGGGCGCTGCCCTTGTGATGCCAGGTCCGAAGCTTGATGGCGCGTCTATCTTTTCGCTCATTGAAGAGGAAGGCGTCACCATGTCCGCCGCCGTGCCCACAGTGTGGCTGGGTCTCTTGCAATATCTCGAAAGCTCGGGCGAAAAACTCACACGATTGAAGCGCGTCACGATTGGCGGCTCGGCCTGCCCACGCGCGGTAACAGAAGCCTTCGAAACAAACTATGGCGTCACCGTTTCGCATGCATGGGGCATGACAGAGATGAGCCCGCTTGGTTCCTTCTGTTCACCAAAGCCTGAAACCGCTTCCCTTGTTGGCTCCGAGCTTTACGACCTCAAACAAAAGCAAGGTTTTGCACCGTTTACCGTCGATATGAAAATCACCGATGATAATGGCAAAATCTTGCCATGGGATGGCACAACCTTTGGCCGCCTCAAGGTGCGCGGGCCTGCCGTCTCAAAAGCCTATTTCGGCTTGGATGAAAACATCCTCGACGAGGAAGGCTATTTCGATACGGGCGACGTCGCCACCATTGATGAAAACGGCTATATGAACATCACCGATCGCGCCAAAGACGTGATCAAATCCGGCGGCGAATGGATCTCCTCTATCGAGCTCGAAAATCTGGCCGTTGGCCATCCCGATGTGGCCGAAGCCGCGGTTATCGGTATCCCCCATCCGAAATGGGATGAGCGGCCTTTATTGTTGATTGTATTAAAGCCGGATCGCTCACCAACAAAGCAGGAAATCTTGGCCTTCATGCAAGGCAAAATCGCTAAATGGTGGATGCCGGATGAAGTGATTTTCATCCCAGAAATTCCCCACACGGCAACGGGTAAAATTTCGAAGAAGACCATCCGCGATCAGTTTAAAGATTTTCGATTTGAGGGGTAAACAAAAAATTCTGTCATTGCGAGCGAACGCGAAGCAACCCAGCTAGCGGAAAACCATAAGAGCGCGATATCACCATCGCATCTTCGCAATAACCATCAACTGGGTTGCTTCGCGTTCGCTCGCAATGACGGCGATAAGCGCATTACCCCGCCCAATATTCCCCATCCAACCGCGCATCCCCATCGGTGCGAACGGCACCTCGCGCAACCAGCTCTTCAAGATGCGCAAACACGCTCAATGCGGCGGCCCCTTTTAGCTTCGGCTCAAGCCCCACATAGAGCCTTTCAACAAGACTAATGATCTTACGATCCCCGGCTTGCACGCGCTCCAGAATGGTTGTCTCACGCATGCGGCGATGACTCAAAAGGCCGCGCACAAACCGCTTGGGCTCCTTCACAGGCCCGCCATGCCCTGGCCAGTAAATTGTCTCGTCCCGCGCCATCAAGCGCTCCAACGAGCTCATATAGGCTCCCATAGCCCCATCGGGCGGCGCCACAATGGTGGTTGACCATGCCATTACATGATCGCCCGAAAACAGCGCGCTTTCTTGCGCTAGCGCAAAGGCCAAATGGTTCATCGTATGGCCCGGCGTGGCTACCGCCTGAAGCGTGAAACCTTGCCCTTCGAAGACATCACCATCCAGCATCCATCGGTCGGGAGAGTGCTCGTGATCAGCCGATGCATCGAGCACATTCATTTCCCCCTCGCCTAGCGCGCGGGCAGCTTCGTGCGGGCCGCATCCGATGATCGGCGCACCCGTCAAGGCTTTGAGCCGCCGCGCGAGGGGTGAATGATCCTTATGCGTATGAGTCACCACAATCGCTGCCACCCGCGCCTGACCAATGGCCGCGACAAGCGCCGCGAAATGCCCATCAAGGTCGGGGCCGGGATCAAGAACGGCCAAATCGCCTTGGCCGACTAAGTAAGTACACGTACCCGTGAACGTAAACGGCCCGCCATTGGGGGCGACAAGTCGCCGCACCAGGGGGCTCACCCTATGCGCTTGGCCCGTCGGTTCGATGACCGAGCGATCAAAAGAAATCTCATCTTTCATGAGCCCTTATCGCAATTTGCCCCCTGGCTGTCGAGCAGTCGCTCGGCTATCCGTAGTTTCCCAAATTTCCCTTACGCACAATTTCTGTTCGTATTTCACCGGAACCGATCAGCAAATTGCGCGTTATCGGCCTAGGGAAGCTTAATAAGGATACGAGAGAATGGTCGATCACGCCTTCCATTGGAGTGAAAATCACTGGTCCGCCAAATCAATTCCGGACCTTTCGACCACGGTTTCAGGGCGAACCAAGGCGCCCATTTCGACCGTTCTTTTGAAATGGTCGGTTGCCTTCGCAGCAGCCCTTCTTTTGGCCTCAACCCTTTATGGCTACTTCCTCATTGCCTACCACAACGCAGCGTTTCAAAGGTTTAGCGAGGCTGAGAGGCTTCGAAATCAAACGCTTGAGCTAACCAAATCAATTGTCGCCCTTGATCATTCCGAGCAACGCTTTAACGCCACTGGCCTGCCAGATGAGTTGGAGGACGTGCATCAAATGCTACATGGCGTGATGCTCGCCGTCCTTAAAACCCTTGACGTATCCACCAGCAATGAAGTTCGGGCAGCCTTGGGCCAATTAAGCGATGAATTGGAAGCTCATCGGCATTTGCTCTTTAAGCTCTTGCAGTCAGACGACAGCACAAATCGCCACAACCAATTTTCAGATCTTTCTACGGCCGCACTCCTGACCCCGCTCGCGGATCTTTCATCCTATGTGGCTGGCATATCCGCTCAATCAGAAGCTGAATTTAACGATACAAGCCTCATCATGTTCTGGGCTGTCGGAAGCGCCGATTTAGCCTTGCTCATAGGGGGAAGCGGATTATTCATCTTGCATCGTCGTCGCGTTCAAACATTGGCCAATCATCAAAAAAAACTATTCGACAAAAACCGCACCTTGCGTGCAGCCGTGGAAGATCGAACAACACGGCTCGGCCAAATCGAAACCATGTTCAAATCGTCCCTCGCCGCTTCGAATATGACGATGTTTATCCAAAATACTGACCTTGCAATTTCATGGATTCACAATCCGAAATTTGGGGATGGCTCAACGCTCATCGGTAAGCGGGATCAAGATTTCATGCCGCCTGAAGCTTGGCACCAGACGGTAAAATTTAAACAAGAAATTATCAAAAATGGTATCGGTAACCATCTTGAATATTCCTATTCCATTGATGGACGCACCATCCATAAATGGTTGCAAATTGATCCGATCTTAGAAGCAGGGCGAGTCATCGGCATAATAGGTGTAGCGCTCGATGTGACCGAGCGGCGACACAGCGAGTTTAAAATTGAAGCCCTGGCTTCAGAATTAGCCCATCGCAATCAAAATCTAATTGCGGTGATCTCAGCCATGGCACGCCAGATGTTAAGCAGCAGCGATTCTCTTAACGAGTTTGAAAACCGCTTCACAACGCGCCTTCATTCCATTGCGCGTTCCTTTGATCTAATCCTCGGTGAAGATTGGCAAGGTGCATCGCTAAAAGAATTAGTCCTCGCACAAATCAAAACCGTCGATCAGAGTTTAATTAACCGTATCAAAATTTCCGGTAAGGAAATCTTGGTACGCCCGGAATATGCAGAGGCGATTGGCGCCGCTATCCATGAGCTAACTCAAAATGCATTGGCTTATGGCGCATTCTCAAAACCAAGCGGCAAGGTTAAAATCGACTGGTGGGTCGACAAGGATCTCTTTGGCCAAAATACGCTTTCCTTTATCTGGGATGAGAGTGATGGTTCGGATATGATTCCAACGATTGATCACCATGGCTATGGCCTGAATATGTTGGAAAAAATTGTTCCCAAATCCTTAAACGGCAATGCCTTTGTGGTTGCCCAACCAGGCGGGCTCAAATGGCGGATACGCTGCGCTTTTATGGATAAAGCCCCGCAAAAAGTCGAAGACATCGCTTATTTACACGCTTAGGACGGGTTGCATGAACCAACATCATCATTGGCAGCCATTTCAATATCAAGGCCTTTTTCCATGCCCTTGGCTTCGATGTCATCGGCCACAAGCCTGAGCCATACCGCGAAATCATGCGTATCGACGCCCAACAAGATTTTTGCTATCGCAACAAGCATCGTCGCACATTCGGCTTGGCGCTCGATAAAGGAAGGGTGATCCGTCACGTGTTGATCCTGTGTTATTCGGCGGCTTATCATCAACGCCCCGTTTTGATGAGTGTTCCTTTTCCCTCGATTACCCATGAGCTTATGCCGCTCAAGAAAGGTCTTTCATGACGATCCTTGTCTCGGGTGGAGCTGGCTATATTGGCAGCCATATGGTTCTGGACCTTTTGGAAACGGGCGAAGAAATCGTCGTGTTCGACGATTTATCAACGGGCTTTCCATGGTTGGTGCCCCAAGGCGTTACCTTAGTTGAAGGGGATATTGGGGACAAAGCGCTGTTAAGCCGCGTCATTGCCGACCATCAGATCGATGCCATCGCGCATTTTGCCGCTAAAATTGTCGTTCCCGATTCCATGTCGGATCCTCTCGGCTATTATCTCAACAACACCTCAAAAGCCCGAACTCTGATTGAGGCCGCCGTCGAGGGTGGCGTTAAACAATTCATCTTTTCATCAACCGCTGCCGTCTATGGCGAAACGCGCGAAATGCCCGTGACGGAGGAAAGCCCCCCTGCCCCCGTATCGCCCTATGGCCGATCAAAGCTCATGGTCGAATGGATGCTTGAAGATGCCTCGCGTGCCTATGGCCTCAATGCGATGATCCTACGATATTTCAATGTCGCGGGCGCCGATCCCAAGGGGCGCTCAGGCCAAGCCACGCCGCGCGCTACGCATCTGATCAAAACAGCCGCCGAAGCCGCAACGGGACGCCGCGCTGGCATGAGTATTTTCGGCACCGATTATGAAACGCCCGATGGCACCTGTATTCGCGATTATATTCACGTCTCCGATCTCGCCCGTGCCCATGTGCTGGCGCTCGATTATCTCCGCTCCGGCGGAAAAGGCACCGTCATCAATTGCGCCTATGGGCATGGCTCATCGGTGAGAGAAGTGATCGATACCGTCAAAAAGATTTCAGGCGTTGATTTTCCGGTCACTCTTGATGATCGCCGCCCCGGAGACCCGCCAGAGATCGTTGCAACGGGTGAAAAAATTCGCTCTTTGCTTGGGTGGCAACCGCGCTTTGATCACCTTGATACAATCGTTACCCATGCGCTTGCATGGGAGCAGCACCTAAAAGAGCGATCCAATCGTTAAACACTTAAGGCGAGATTTTTTTCGGCGCACCATGCGAGGTTTCCCCGCCCTTTCGCCCGGCCCTTGCCGCAAGCGTATGATTACGGGAGAAACTGCGGTCCTCTGGGGCCACGTTTTGTCCGCCTTTTCGTCCGGCCTCGGCGGCTAAATCAGGGTTACGCGAAAAGCTGCGCTTTTCTTTCGGTACGCTGCCTCCGCCTTTGCGGGCAATTTCACGGCGACGCTCAGGGTCCATGGCAGCAAATCCGCGCAACACTGGCGTCGTTCGTTCCTTATCGTTCGGCATAAGCAAATCCTCTTAGTCGACATAGCGGGGGAGCGATGTGACGAGGCTTGGCCCGTTAAGGCCAAGGATGGTTTGCCCGCAGGCACGCGAACAAACCATTGCATCATGAAAAACGCTTAAGGCGCGTGTTTGGTTCCTGACATCTTAGGCAGCAGACTCATGTTTAAGGCCCGCGCGTTGATCAAAAAACAAAGCTTGGCTGATCAATGCACGAATGGTTTCAGGCAAATAAGGCTTCGTCACCAGAAAGGCCGGCTCGGGCTTATCGCCCTTTAAGAAGCGCTCCGGATAGGCGGTGATAAAAATCACCGGAACATTATGCTTTTTCAAAATATCATTCACCGCCGATAATCCCGATGAACCATCCGCCAATTTAATATCGGACAGCACAATGCCGGGGCTTTTTCTGCCCATCAGAGTAAGCGCTTCCGCGTGCGTTCGCGCAATGCCGGTTACCCGATGGCCCAATCCGAGCACCAGCTCCTCAAGGTCCAAGGCGATCAGCGGCTCATCCTCAATGATAAGAACATCCGTCTGCAAATGCTCGGCAATTTCTCGGCTTCCCTCGGCAACGAGATTTTCAGCGTCAGTGAGGGAGCAATCGAGAATATGGGCAATGTCCGCTACCGCAAATCCTTCGAGCGATTTTAAGAGAAAGGCAATCCGATGGTGCGGCGATACCCGCATCAATTGGCGGTGCGCTGCCGCGACTGTAGGCGTTGCCTGTTCTTTAACAGCCGTGCCCGGATCATTCGCCCGCATGGCCGCTATTAAATATTTATACAGGATCAACCGTAGGTCACCTGTCGTCCGGGCGCTCTCAGGCAGGGCAAGGAGGTTGGATAGCGCTGTCTCGACATAGGAATCGCCAGCCTCCTGCGTCCCCGTTACCGCCCGAGCAAACCGCCTAAGCATAGGAAGTTCAACAAGAATCTGCCGCGATACACTCATCATACACTCCTCGTTCCATGATCCCTTAGCCAAAAGGTAAAAGCTAGGTTCGACGGATCAACGCCTCAGAAAAGAAATAGTTCCCGTAATGGAACTTACGTCTTTTGACGGAGTTGTAGAGACAGGAAAAGGCCGTACCTTCGGCCTGAGGCACGAGAGCATGACGATGATGGAGGATGACATGACGGACGCGAAAGCGGCCCCGACTGCAAAGCGGGAACGTCGCCCAGATGCCACAAAAAAGGTCAAGAAATCGGCCGTCACGCAACTCGATACCCATATAGGGAAGGAATTGCGGCAACTCTATTCATCCATTTTGGAGGAGCCTATTCCGGATCGGTTCCTCAATCTGCTTCAATCCTTGGAAGAGGAGAGCCAGAACCCAAAAACGGGAGGTGGCGCATGAATACCGCTCCCGATATCCGAAAAGCGCTTTTAGCCGCCATCCCCAGTCTGCGTGCCTTCGCCATCTCTTTGTGCGGCAATGCCGACAAAGCCGATGACCTTGTGCAAGAAACGCTCGTGAAGGCATGGAGTCATATCGGGTCCTTTACGGAGGGCACAAATATGCCTGCTTGGCTCTTCACCATCTTACGCAATCAGTTTTACTCGCAATATCGGCGGCGGCGGCGGGAAGTTGAAGATCCCGAAGGAGAAATGGCTGGTCAGCTCGCCTCCTTGCCCGAACAACATGGCCATATGGATATGCTCGATTTCCGGTCCGCTTTGCAGCAATTACCTGCAGACCAACGCGAGGCCATCATTCTCGTCGGTGCATCGGGACTGTCGTATGAAGATGCCGCATCGATTTGCGGTTGCGCCATCGGCACGATGAAAAGCCGGGTCAATCGTGCCCGTAATCGCTTGGCGGAGCTCTTGTCGCTCGATGCCTCCAAGCCTCAGCTCGTCGATACCAAATGGCGATCGGTTGGCCATCAGGCCACCGCGGCCACAATATCCTTAGCCGACTAACGAGACGGGCGGCGTTACTTCTTCACGGCCGCCTTTTTCGCTGTCCGGGATTTAGCTATCGACGGGCTAGGCGTAGGCAATGTTGCTTCCGCAATCAGAGGATTTTTGTCACCATTGGCCGCACCCACAAAGAGTCCAAGAATTTGAAGGACTGAATAGGCCGAGCGGCGCTCTTCGAACATATTCAAAATCGCTGCGCGCTTTGCATTAAAATAAGCCGTTTGAATATCGAGTAATTCAAACAAAGTCCGCTTACCGCCGCTAAATTGCTCCGTGTAAAGATCACGTGCACTCGCACTCGCACTAACGCCGCTCTCCAAACTTTCAGTCTTGGAACGCGCGGCCTCAATCGTTGTGTAAAATTTACGCAAATCCGCTTCCGCTTGATCGCGGTCATTGCGGTACAGATCCTCATTCTGTCCAATACGCGCAAGGATCTGGCTGATCTGCGATTGCGCCAATCCACCATCCATAAATTTATACGTCATGGAAACGATGGCTTGGCTATCGAGATTGTTCCAATAAGTACCAGCATATGCTTTTAAAGTCATATCAGACTGGAACACAATCTGCGGCTTCGCACTTTGCTTTTTCGATTCAAGCTCAAGATTGGAAGCCCGAATAGAAGCATTAACCGAGCGCAAATGCGGACTGGTTTGCTTTAATATCTCAATGCTTCGTTCCACAGTTTTCGGAATAAACTCTGATAAATCAGGCGCAGGCAGCAATTCACCCGGATCGCTTTTAGCGAGCCTGCGAAACGAATCGATGGCTGTTTGCAATTCGGCGATCGTATCCGCACTTACCGCGCGCGCATCAACCAACCGCGCTTCCACGCGCTTGACATCCGCAACCGTTCCATTGCCATTCGCTTCATTGGCTTTGACGAGTTCCTGAATTTTCTCCAATGCGGCAATATTATCATTATTCAATTGAGCAAGTTCACGCGATTGAAATACCCGGAGATAGGCATCCGCGGTGCTGTAGCCAATATCATTAATCTTTGACTCAAGGGTCAGCCTTTGCGCTTCAACCAATTCATGAGCGCGCGAGACATTGGCTTCCGTTGAACCGAAATCATATAGTAATTTCTTAGCCGTCACCGAACCTATATAACGCTTGGCGTCGGTAAAGGCAGGATTTTGGAGGAGCGTGACGTCGAGCGGAACCGATGTCGTGCCTTGCACGCCAACGCCAGCGCCGATACTTCCGTCGAGTTGAATCCCTTCGCTTGATTCAGCAACGCCTACCCCTGCACGGGCCTCAGTATATTGGCCGCGGAAATATGCAATCTGAGGATTGATGTCGAGTGCATAGGCAACCACGTCCCTGAAATTATTAGGAACAGCAGACAAACCCTTTTTCGCGGCATCACTGAGGTTCGAATGACAGTCGGCCTTGCCCTTCGCGGCCGATTTCGAAGAAGAGCATGCAGAGGTACCCGCCGCGGACACCGAAGAGACCGCGATCAATGTCGATGACGCGATAATGATCGAGAAAATCGCGCTTCGAAATTTTGTATTTAAACTCACAACTGCCACATCATTCATCTAAATTCAACCGAATCAAAAATCGTTTCCAAGTTTCATTTTATATTTAAATTTACCTTACGTCATTATTTTATAAACGCCCATTCGATCCACAAATAAAAAACAGTATATTAAATATAAATAGATCAAATATTAATTTCAAAAATCGATTATTTATAAAATTTTAAATAAAATTCTCTTTAATACGATTAATAAATTTAAAATTATACAGTATATATGAATAAATCTTCACTATTTATGCATTTAGAAAAATTTATCTTTTTAAATATTAAATTATCAATTTATATTATAATTACACCTATTATACAACCTTAGGTTATTTGACTCACTTTATCTTTTTGTCGATAACGGAGGGGATGTCCGTATCGACGGATTGAGGAATGCGTAAAAACATATAAGTACGAATAAATTTAAAATAGTAAAGTATTAAATATAATTTATATCAAATTATAGTGTTAATTACGTAGAGTTTTTAAAAAATATCATTTAATTGCGGATCTATAGACAGGCGAGAAGTAGTAAAAATGGCGGCTGATGGCAACACTGCCCCCACGACGGCAAAGATAACGACCGAAACATCCGTTTCGGGCGAACAGCCTACGATTATGCCCGTTATCGTGCAGGAAATAACCGGCGCCATTTCGCGCGACGGCATTTCCACGATTAATAAGCCGGATACCGGCACAATCCGCGTAATTGATACGGGCAATCTGCCGGAAATTAATTTTTCCTTCGCCGCCAGCGATGTCAAAGTAACAGCACTTGATGTCGATTTGGTGATGATCTTCAATGATAACTCGAAGATCATTTTGCCTAGTCTGGCCATGGATCTCGTTGGAGGTAACCCGCCTCGGCTAACCTTCAAAGGTGTCGTTGCTTACCCCCAAAGCATTGTTGCGCAAATTGGTGAAACCAATTTAATCGAAATTACGCCATCGGTGCAATTAACGTCGCCAGACTTTCTTCCCAAGAAGAAGGCCGGGAACACCAATGATACCGCCCATATTACAACGGGTCAGAATGGTATTGGCGGTGGAGAGCCGCCCGTTCCGCCCCGGCCCATTGTCTCAGGCGCAAAAGCGGGGCGGTCAACCGAAGGTGATGGCGCCAAAACCGCCGAATTTAACGCGCCACCTATCGAAAAAGTGCAGCCGGGTTCCATCGCCACGAGTAACAGTTCTGCTGCTCTCAATAATCCTGCGGTCATATCTCCGCCAAAAATCCCGGCCAACACAGCAACGTCTTATGCCTATGAAACGCCCATTATTGCCAAACTCTATCAAATCGTCGGCCAAACCACGGGAACTAGCGATGATGGCAGTGCGGCGCTCCTGAAAGGAGGATCGGGCACATCTCCGGCCGATGTCGATTCAAGCTTCACGGCCCAGAGCAGGGTTGAAACCCTGACGGGTACCGCGGGCAATGACGAGATTTGGGCGGATGATCCAAGCTTTTCAAGCGGTGGTCGTGCTGGCCGGATTATCTCGCTCACGCCGGCCATCGTCGCCGGTTATACGATGAACATGCTGTCGATTTCGGGCGTTCCCGATGGATATCAAATTATTGGTCTGGATCCGACCGGTAAAGACGAAGCTGGTAATAAAATCTATACAATTGGCCCCAAAGAGTTGGGATCAAACGAATTTCAATTCAAACTTGCTTATAAAGTACCCGAAGCAGCAAGTGATCAACCGTTTAAGCTGGATCTTACCTTCAATGGCATAAAGAACGGCACAACGGCGATCGCGACGGCGTCCTCGAGCGTTTATATTCAAGTCAGCGATGTCCAAAGCGACGCCCAGCAGATCACAACCAACGACCTCGATGGACGCAGTATCATTAATCTATCGCTGCTTCCGACAGGTAATTCAATTTCGGCTGGTGATGGGGATGATACAATTCACGCCGCAGCAGGTGCGGATGCTATCGACGGCGGAACAGGGGATAATTGGGTAGCCTATAACCTGTCGGGCATGGGCGTTACCGTCGATTTGAAAAACGGCGGGCATCATGGATTTGCTGAGGGCGACACTTACACCAATGTCCATAACATCATTGGCTCGACCTATTCCGACACGCTGATCGGCGATGATGCTGGCGATAGCATCAATGGCAATGGCGGCGGCGATTCCTTGCAAGGCGGCTTGGGCAATGATTATTTTAGCAGCGGCGTATCGAGCAACACGATTAATGGCGGCGGCGGCTCCGACAATACGGTCGATTATACCCGGGCATCGGCATCGATTTTCGTAAATCTCTCTGACAATACCTCGCTCAATCAAGGCCACGCCACGGTCGATACGCTTTTCAATATCCAGTCCATCATCGGGTCCAAGTTCAACGACACGATGATTTCCGGACACGAAGCAAATGTGTTCGATGGCGGCAAAGGTAATGATGATCTTTCTTACGCGGCATCCGATGCGGCGGTATCGGTCAATCTCGCAACCGGCGATGCACATGGCGGCTATGCTGAAGGCGATAGCATCATCAATTTCGAAAATCTCGTCGGATCCAATTTCAATGATACGCTTATCGGTTCCACGGGTAACAATAGGCTCGATGGCGGCCAAGGCGATGACCAGCTCAATGGCGGTGGTGGGAACGATACGCTTTTAGGCAATGTTGGAAATGACACCATTGTCGCGGGCTCAGGCACCCAATCGATCAACGGTGGCAGCGGCAATGACACAATGGATGGTGGTCAAGGCAGCAATACCTACGCCATTTATCAAGCTTCAGGATTTTCAATTCTCGACTCTGGCAGAGACGGGACGGTCATCGCCAATTTCTCGGGCACGTTCAATTCAATCAATTTATCCGATACAACTAAATTCAGTGGCATTAAAAACGTCAGCATGATCGAGGCCGGGTCGGGCTCTTTCACGGCTATCGGCTCGCAAGATGACAATGTGATCACCGGTGGCGTTAATAATGACTCTATCGACGGCTCTAGTGGTAATGATACCATGATAGGAGGCTTCGGGAATGATATCTATGTGGTAGACAATCCCAATGATATCGTCGTTGAACGGAACGGTGAAGGCACTGATACCATTCAGACCACATACAACACCTATACTCTGGCCAGCATAGCCGCTACGCTCAACGGAGTCTCGAATGCGGGCTATGTCGAAAATCTGACCTTTACCGGCAGTGGCAGCTTCTCTGGCGCCGGCAATGAACTCAACAACACCATCACAGGTGGTTCTGGTAATGACAGTCTCTTTGGTGCCGATGGCAATGACTCGATCCTCGGCAATGCCGGGCTTGACACGCTCTCCGGCGGCTTAGGCAATGACATCATTTCCGGCGGCGGTGGCAATGACACGGTTGTGGGCGGATCAGGCAATGATACGCTGGATGGCGGCGGCCAATCCGGAGATACGCTCGATTATTCCTATGTCACCATTGGCGGTACAACCAATGGCACATCGGGCATTACGCTCACCCTTAATGGCGCCACCACCGCCACCGTCACGGGACTCGTGGCAGGCGATCAGGATGCGATTTCGAATTTCGAAAATGTCATTGGCACGAACTTCAACGATTGCATCACCGGCGATACGTTAGCAAATTCGCTTTCCGGCGGCTTAGGGAATGATACGCTTTCGGGCAATACGGGTAACGATACGCTTGATGGCGGCGCGGGCTTCAATGTGCTTGATTATTCCTATTACCCGGGCCCTAATGGCCTAATCGTCAACATCGCCAATATTGCTACATCGTCAGGCATGGGGATTACCGTCACCTCCGGAGCCGATGTCGACACGGTGATGAATTTCGAAGGCATTATTGGCGGTTCCGGCAATGACAGTTTCACCGGCGACTACAATGCCAATTATCTCGGTGGTGGTGCAGGCGCGGACACGCTTTTGGGCAGCCTCGGCAGCGATACGCTTTCAGGCGGCTTAGGCAATGACTCGCTTGATGGCAATGGCACCAGTGTCGATCCCTACGCCGTCGATGTCGTGGATTATACTTACGCAACGGCGGGCGTCACTCTCTCTGTGAGCAGCATCAATTCTTCAACGGCTTACACCTTCTCCGTCGGCGGATCGGCGACCGATGTTGATACCTTGAAAAATTTCGAAGGCATTATCGGCGGTTCCGGCAATGACAGTCTCACGGGGGATAGCAATGCCAATTATCTCTCGGGCGGCAGTGGCGGCGCCGATACACTCTCGGGTGGCGGCGGCAATGATATTCTAAAACTCGATTGGTCGAGCCTTAATCTCTCCAACCTCGATGGTGGTGCGGGCAATGACACGGTTGTACTGACCGGCACGGGCAGCGTGTCGCTCAACTTTACCCAAGCGAGCTTCACGGGCGTGTTGACCAATGCCGAATATCTCGATTTCTCTGCCGCAACCTCGTCCAATAATGTATCCCTCTCAATCGATGGCGCAGGCATCCAAAAAATATTGACGGGCGCAACCTCAAATACCAATGCAGGCACGCTCGATCTGAAACTCGACGCAGGGCATTTCGACACGCTCACGCTCGCAACGAATGCGAGTTACACCTATTCGAACACAAGCTCCGCAGCCGACGCAAGCCGCCTATCCGGCGCAGTTAACCTATCGACCCTGAACGCGGCCGGATCCGACATCTACGTCTTCGATTCAACCCATACAACATTGCTTGCACAGCTCCATTATCACACTTAATGGTTGCACTATGCCCGACACGCGCGAGTGCGCCAACTGTCGAATGTGACAGGTAAGGCGCGCGTCTCACCGTCAGCCATACAGCCTTATTTTGAGCATGTCGAAGGGCCCCATAAGCCCCAATGATATGGCGATGAAAGTCGCATATACCATTGGGTCATGATTCAGCATTTCAAAGCCGATTATCTTGCATGATCCGTACTACGCGTGGCGTATCGTTGATGCTTAAAATTTCGCTACATCATCAAAACAAAAATATCGCTCAGAAATCTATATTCAAAGTTGAATTTTAAATGATCAAGACAATCAAAGGTTGTAAAATTTGCATACCGAATTGACAAATCATTTTTCTAATTTACGAAAGTTTATATCTAATAATTAGTCAGTTTTGTTGCGTAAAATTTTAATTTTCTTTAATTTTTACGGGAATAAAATTGATGCATGCTATTTCAGGCAACGCAACTTTATGCGGCCGCGATTCATCCAAATCGAAATACACCATTACCTTAAAAATCTATCTGATGGCGGGCACGATTTTAGGAGCGAATATCGTTCCGATCGACGGGATGAATATGAGTGCCTATGCGGCCGGGCAATGGTTTACTCAGGCAAATACGACTTCCCCGTTGGATCCATTAAGGCCTAGCACTTTTAAATGGTGGTCCGGTAGTCTTGCATCGGATTCGACAGAAAATATCAACAATACCACCACCTTGGATTCGATCGTAAACTCATACAGACCGGGTGAAACCTATGCTGGAATGGTAGGTAAAGCATCAGGAGTGAGCGGCATCACGCTTCAGATACAAAATCCGCAACCCGATCATACGATATATTTTAAGGAAATAGGAAACGTTGCAATTAATGGTGGTACCGCCGGCATTTTTGTAAAGAATTTAAGCAATGGTACGACCAATATTTTTCTTGAAGCGAGTGTTACCAGCTTTAACGGGGCGGGCATTGATATGTCGACGACAACAGGCAGCTCGAATGTCGTTGTAACGGGTAATGTCGCTTCAAAAAATCAACATTATACAGCTCAGCAAATTATCGATTATGGACTACCGCCACAAGCTAATACGTTTCGTGGCATCTCTTCGATTTCAACAGGTGGTGGCAGTGTATCGGTAACAAGCGATGGAGTTGTAACTGGCGAACAGGGTATCTATGCTCAATCCAACGGCGGTGCCGTTACAATTTCGGGCACCGGCTCAACGGAAGCAACCGGCTATAACGACCCCGCAACGAATACGGCCTATGCAGGGAATGGGGTTGTCGCCAATCAAATACTTGCGTCGTCCAGCAATGCTATTCTCATTGATCTAACCGGCAATGCTTCGGCCTATGTGAGAGCATTGACAGGAACCGCCATCTCCGCCGTCAATTCCGGAACGGGCGCCACCACGGTTAATGCCGCCGGAACGCTTACCGGTCAGAAGGGCATCTATGCCGAATCCAATGGCGGCGCTGTGACGGTTTCGGCGACAGGCTCAACCACAGCCACGGCAGGCAACGCCATCGCGATGGTTCAAAAATCGGGTACAGCCGATATCACGCTGAACGGAACAGGAAGCCTCTCAGCCACAGGCGGCAATGGCGTTGATATTCAAAACGCGGGCACCGGAACCGTTAAGATCGATGACACGGGCGCGATCACCACGACACTCGATCCAAGTTTAAATGGATCGGCTTACGCCCAAGGTGTTGCGATCAATGTAAACTCGACGAATGGGGGCAATATCGAGATTGGCAAAACCACGGCCCTGCAACAGGCCTTAACGGGGCCAACGCAAGCCGTCCGGCTTATCAACACAGGCGCGGGAAATAATTATTTCGCAACGGGTGCCGGTGGCGTGATGACGGCAACAACCAATAGCGCCATTGCATCACAAACCGTCAATGGCAACTCAACCCTTGTCATCGGGGCAAATGTCACCGGCGGCTCGGCAGGCATCAGCGCCGATGCATCGGGCTCGGGCAATGTCGATATTTCCGTCTTGCAAGGAGCAACGGTTACAAGCACGAATGGCTCTGCTCTCACATCCATGATCAAGTCTGGGACTTTTTCATTGACCAATAGCGGCACGGTTACAGGGTCGATTGGCGTCAGCGCTAATGGCAATTCGGGCAGCTTCGATACCGCAAATACGTCGATCACTAATCAACACAATGGAACGCTCAATCTGAGCACGGGTCAAAGCATCTCCGGCATCGGCACCATCACCAATCAGGGCTTCATCAACACATCTGTGGCCAGAACCGCAATATCAGGAAATTTCATCTTCGATGGTGGTACCCTCAAAGCCAATGCGGGTGGTTTGAATTTCACCAATCAAACAACGCTGAATTCGGGCGGCGGAACATTTGATACGAACTGGCAAAGTGCCACGCTTTCCGGCACCGTGAAGGGAAGCGGCACGCTGACGAAAGCGGGTGCAGGAAGCCTCACTCTTTTAGATACCAATCAGGCAAGCGGCGCCTTGTCCGTACAGCAGGGAAGCCTTGTTGTCGGCACCGATACCAGCGCGATTCAGTGGGCGGGTGATATCGCGGTTGCCAATGGCGCAAGCGTCGACCTTCGTCGCAATGCGGACCAGACCTATGCCGGCATATTATCCGGCGCGGGTACACTCAATAAATACAGCAGCCAAACCATGACGCTGACGGGGAATAGCAGCAGCTTTACAGGTGCTTTCAACGTGCAGGCCGGAACGCTGAATGTTCCTGGTCAGATCGGCGGCACGATGACATTGCAGGATACCACTTTGTTGACCGGTACTGGAACCGTCGGGTCAGTGACAGCCCAAAATGGCGCCACGATTCAACCGGGAAATCGCTCGCTTGCCGATATCAATGGTGTTCCTCAGACCGGCACCTTGACGATGAGCGGCAATCTCATTCTGAACAGCGGATCGACGGTGCAGGTTCGCGCGGATAATTCGCAGTCCAATCTCAACGACAACATCATGGTGAACGGCACGGCCAATCTCGGAGGCGCAACGCTTTCCGTCCTTGGTCACACGACCAACAGCGATAATTCGTGGAATATTAAAAATCGCTATTTGATTGTGACAGCCCAAAACGGATTGACCGGAACCTTCGGAACCTTGTCAACCAATTTTGCTTTCATGAAACCGCAGATCGAATACAACAGCACCGCCAATACGGCGACCCTCTATTTTGTATCGGATGATCCACCCTACGCCGTTATTGCACAGACACCGAACCAAAAGGCGGTGGCAGATGCACTCGACACGGGCAAAAATTCTGGTCCATCAGCCGCTGGCCAGAAGATGCTGGATAAGATCGACAGTTCTGTTACGACCGATACTGGCCCTGCCGCCTTGGATGCCCTTTCAGGGGCACAAACAACCGCGATACCGACAACCGCATTGACGAGCAATATGCATTTGGGCTCGGCAGTGCATGAGCATGCCTTTGGTGCCCTCGGCTTTGATGATGACCAATGTCTTTCCTACGACACATTCGAAACCAAGAAAGAAGAAGAAGATCGTTGCCATAACCGCCAACCGATAAAAGCATCTCCTAAGCAAGCAGCCGCAGGCAGCAAGGGCATTGCGGCTCCTGCCCCGCAGCCAATCGAACGGCCTTGGCAGGTTTGGGGTGAAGCATTGGGCGGTTTAAGCGAGACCTTTTCCAGAAACGGTTTACCGGGTGTAACCGGCACCGATATGGGTGGCTTAATTGGCATTGATCGCATCTTCCAACCTGGCTTACGGGCGGGCCTTGTGATCGGCGGTACGAATGCATCCTTCTCCGTGGATCACGGCGCAACCGATGGCCATATGGATGCAGCCCATCTGCGCCTTTATGGCATCGCGGAATCAGGCCCTACCTACATCTATGGTTCGCTGGGTTATGGCCAATATTGGGGTAAAGATACCCGCACTTTATCGAATATTGGTACCCAAGAAACATGGAACGGTACCTATACACTTTCCGGATTATCCGCCGATATTGAGGTCGGATATCGCAAAAGATACGATACCTATATCCTTACGCCGTTTATCGGTTTGAGCGCTTCGATGCTTCGCCAAGATGCTTATTCCGAGACCAGCGATAATGCGAACGCTGTGTATGGCTTGTCCTATGATGCCCATACAACCAATTCCTTGCCGGGTTCGCTGGGTGTTCAGATCGAGTCCCATCTGCGCGGTTCGGGCGAATGGAAATCGGCGGAGTTTTTCCGGGCAGCGTGGATCCATGATTTCAACACCGATCGTTCGCTCACCGCGCACTTCAGCAATTTGCCCGCGGGTTCCTTCACAGTAAGCGGCATTTCAGGTGATGCGGATATGGCGCGATTGGTAGCCGGAATAACGTCGATTAATGGCAAGGGCTCGACGCTTTTTTCAAATTTAACGGGCGATTTCTCGGATTCAACGCGCATTTATTCCTTGCATCTCGGATACAAATACGAATGGTGAACCGCATCAAAGCGATGAAGGTTTTTGCCTAAGCCCCGCAGTCTAACACTTTGCGAAACAAAGTGGGCAACGCCTCGCCTTCCGGTCCGTTGGGTGAGGACCAACGATAGGGCGCGGGCGCTTCAACCTTCATTCCGACATCGGCTGCATAAACCGCGAGCCGCAGCGGGAAATGCGTGAAGACATGATCGACTGTTCCGCACTGCCGCCACGCGGCGCGCAAAGGCGGGTTGGGTTCTGCAACGGGCTCCAACGTCCAATCCGAATTCGGCACTTCCACCATGCCGCCGAGCATGCCCTTCTCAGGCCTCGTGCCGATCAACACCGCGCCATCAGCGCGGCGCACAACAAAGGCCGCGCCATAGCGCATCAGCTTGGCTTTCTTTGCGAGCTTCTTCGGATAATCCAGCATCGTGCCTGCTTTGCGCGCACCACATTCCATGGTCCACGGACAAAGACCACAAGCGGGATTTTTCGGCGTGCAAATTGTCGCCCCCAAATCCATCAGGCTTTGCGCAAAATCGCCCGCGCGTTTCGGCACCAGATCTTGCGCCAGTTTCGTGATGATCGGTCGCGCTTTCGGCAGCGCCTCCTCCACCTCGTAAACGCGCGACAAGACGCGCTCGACATTGCCATCCACCGCCACGACACGACGGCCAAACGCAATCGAAGCAATCGCCCCCGCGGTGTAAGCGCCGATGCCGGGCAATTTCAGCAAAGCCTCGACGCTATCCGGAAACCGCCCGCCATGCCGCTCCACCACCTCGATGGCGCAAGCATGAAGGTTCCGCGCGCGGGAATAATAGCCGAGCCCCGCCCAGAGCCGGAGCACCTCGTCGCGCTCGGAACGCGCCATCGCCTCGACCGTCGGAAAGCGCGTGGTGAACGCCTCGAAATAGGGGATGACGGTTTTCACCCCCGTCTGCTGGAGCATGATCTCCGAGAGCCAGACGCGGTACGGGTCCGCCTGTTCGCCGGGCAGAGCGCGCCAAGGCAACACGCGTCGGTTGCGATCATACCAATCGAGCAGCTTTTTATCGAGCATTATCGGTAGCTGCCTTCCATTCACCACAAAGCCTTATTCTATTATCGCATCAACTGGATTAGACTATCTCAAACGCCCTCTCAATCATCTGGTTTTGATGAAACAACCCTCGCTCCGCCCGCTCTCCGATCTCATCGACGAAGCCTTAGGGCCCGTGCTCGCCGCCCAAGGCTTTGCCGCGTCCGATATCGTCACAGGTTGGCCGGAAATTGTCGGCGAGACGCTCGCAAGCCATTGTGAACCCTTGAAAATTTCATGGCCTAGGCGCATTGGCGATGCCCCGCCCGAGCCCGCCACCCTCATTTTGCGGGTCGAAGGCGCCTTTGCGCTGGAAATCCAGCACCAAGCCCCCGTCATCATGGAGCGGGTTAATACCCGTTATGGCTGGCGCTGCATCGGAAAAATCATTATAAAACAAGGCCCTGTCCGCAAAGACCCACCCCGGAAATCCCGCCCTGCCCCCAGCGCCGAAGCCATTGCCGAGGCTGAGAGCAAGGTCGGCACCATCGCCGATGAAGGCTTGCGCGAAGCCTTGGTCCGCCTCGGATCCGGCATTTTATCGGATCGCCCAACAAGACCCTGAACCGCTTGCCAGAGCCCGCTCAGCCCTGCTAATCAACCGACCCTACCAACAAAGGAAAGCCCCATGCCAAGCCGCCGTAAAATTCTGGAAGCTCTTGGAATCATTGGAATTTCAGCCGCTCTGCCAGCGTCCTTCGCGCATGCGCAAGCCACCAAAGACGAAGAGCTGAAGATCGCCGGCCCCTTGGGCGATGTGTTTTTGGGCAAAGACGACGCCAAGGTCACGATCATCGAATACGCCTCGATGACCTGCCCCCATTGCGCACGGTTTCACACCACGACTTTCCCCGTTTTGAAGCAAAAATACATCGATACGGGCAAAGTTCGCTTCGTTTTGCGCGAATTTCCGTTCGATCCCCTAGCCACCGCCGCCTTCATGCTGGCGCGCTGCAATGGCAATGAGAAATATTACCCGATGGTCGATTTGCTGTTCACGCAGCAAAAATCATGGTCAGGCACCGCCAATCCGGCAGAATCTCTGTTAGCAACAGTCAAACAGGCCGGTTTCACACAGGAATCTTTCGAAGCCTGCTTGAAAAACCAATCCATCTATGACGCCGTGAACGCCGTTCG
>Ga0164296_1001494_pt1 | contig 24745 bp, 17 predicted proteins | sample GEODES057metaG_FD_113533 | JGI IMG/M metagenome (GOLD analysis project Ga0164296, IMG submission 113533) | Dystrophic lake water microbial communities from Trout Bog Lake, Wisconsin, USA - GEODES057 metaG | ecosystem: Environmental > Aquatic > Freshwater > Lake | place: USA: Trout Bog Lake...
CGGGCATGAAGACGCGGCCGATATGGTTGCACAGCAGGGCGGCTAATGGGGAGGCCGCGGGGGAGGCCAATGGGGATGCGAAGGGGGCGGGTTCAGGCATGCGGGGTTCTAACAGTTTCGTGACAGAGACGTTATCATGGCTAACTGATAGGGTAAAGGATATTTTCCTAAATTTCGCGCCCGTCGACAAAGGCCCGTCGCACGGCCTGTCAGGTTGCCTTTGATGTCCTGGTATTTGCAGGAAATCTGTAACTTTTCCTGTGCTTGGTGAAAGGATGTTTTCTCTCTCCAGGGTTCCGTGCATGGGCATAGGCTTGAGGCTGTTTGGCGTCGCCCTTTTCTGGGCCGGTGCCGCACAGGCGGGTGATCCGCATGTCGTGCAGATGCCGCCCTCCGTTGTTTCCTCTTCCGCGAGCGAGACTGGTGCGGCGTTGCCTGGCACCGTCACGCGATCCGACGATGCGGTGGCCGAGCGCACGCGTGATGGCACTTTTGCGCTGACGGCGAGCATCAATGGTCAGGCTGTAGCGATGATCTTCGACACCGGCGCCTCGGCCGTTACGCTGCGGTCGGAGGATGCAGCGCGTATCGGGATCAACGTCGATCGGTTGACGTATGCAATCAAGGCGCAAACGGCGAACGGGGCGACCACGTTGGCGCCGGTGACCCTGCGGTCGCTGCAAATCGGCACGATCATCGAATACAACGTGCCGGCCGCCGTTGCTCGGCCGGGGGCGTTGCACACGAACCTGTTGGGGCAGACGTTTTTAGCGCGTCTGCGCACGTATGAAGTGCAGCGTGACCGCGTGATTTTTTACGGGCACTAAGTGCGTCGTTCGCCGGTGGCGCGCGCGGTGATGATGGCGTGGGCATGCGCGACCGGGGCTGATTGGCGTTAGAAGACCTTGTCGCCGCAGATCTGGGTGCGGCGCATGATGCGGCGGAAGGGGCCGGCGTCGTGCACGGCAAGGTGCTTGGTGGCGCGATTATCCCAAAACGCGATGGAACCGTTCTGCCAGCGGAAGCGGCAGGTGAATTCGGGCCGATGGCCATGTTCCAGCAGGTATTCCAGCAGCGGTTTGCTCTCGGCTTCTGTCCAGCCCTCGAACCCGACGGTGTAGGATCGGTTGACGAACAGCATTTTGCGGCCGGTTTCCGGGTGGGTGCGCACGACGGGGTGAATGCTGATGGTTTCGCGCCAATCGGCATCTTCGCGCACTTTGGTGGAGCGATGGGCGTTCATGCCTGCGCGCGGGCCGGCGACCATGCGATCGGTATGGATTGCCCGCAGCCCGTCGAGCGTTTGTTTCAAGCCATCCGATAGCGCCTCGTAGGCGAGGGCTTGGTTGGCGAACAGCGTATCGCCGCCATAGGGCGGCACTTCGATCGCGTAGAGGATTGCGCCCATGGGCGGTTCGGCGGTCATGGTGGTGTCGGCGTGCCAGTCTTCGCCGACAATTTTCTTGTCGCCGGGTTCGCGGCGGATATCGAGGATTTCCGGATCCGGGCTGACGCCGTTGTAGTTCGGGTGGATGAAGATGTCGCCGAAGCGGCGCGTGAAAGCCTTGTGCTGCTGGGCATCGATGGATTGGTTGCGAAAGAAAATAACGCCGTAATCCAGTAGCGCCTGACGGATCTCGCTGATCACGGTGTCATCGAGGTTTTGGGAGACATCAAGGCCGCTGATCTCGGCCCCGAGGGCGCCGGCTATGGGCTGAACGTCTATCCGTGTGTTGCGCATGGGCGTTCCCTTTTTTGTTTTGGTCTCGATCCTGATTTTGCCGCGGGCGGGTCGTTTCGATCGTATTATTTCGTGCCGAATGGGGGCGGCGATGCTGACGGGCATTGGTTGATGCCGCCCCCGGTTGTGGTGAATGCCGGTTTGGCGATCTCCAGCGTGGCGATCCCCAGTGTGGCGATCCCCGGTTTGGCGATCAGGTCTTGCTGGGTGACCAGCCATAGGCCTTGGCGCAGGCGCCGCCCATCAGCATGGCGCGTTCCGTCGCGGTCAGGCGGTCTGTCAGCACGAAGGGGTCGACCGCCTGTTCGTAGTTCACCACGGCATAGGCGCGGGTCCAGTCGGTGCCCCAGAGGCAGCGTTCGAATCCCCAGGCATCGAAAACGCGGGCCAGCGGGTCCCAGATATCCGGGAAGGGGAAGGGCTGCTTGGACAGGGTGCAGGCGCCACTGACCTTGATGACCGCGTTCGGCCGTTTGGCCAGTTCCAGCACCTTTGGCAGATCGGCCCAAGGGTTTTCCGGGGCGGGGGGAACTTGCGGCTGCAACAGGCCCAGATGGTCGATGATGAAACGGGTTTGTGGGTGGCGATCGATCAGCGCGGTGCCGACGTCCAGATTTCCCCAGCACAGAATGTTGACGGGGAAATCATACTGCACGGCGGCGCGGGCGATGCGGTCGATGCCCGGATCATCGGCGGATCGGCCCGAGTCCTTGGGTAGCATGATGCGGATGCCGACGGCGCCCGGCGTATGTTTCCACTCGGCAATAACGTCGGCCACCGCCGCATCGTCCGGGTCCACGGGTTTGACGATGGCGAATTTGCCTGGGTGGGCCTTCTGCACCTGCACGGCATAGCTGCCATCGAAGCGGTAGAGGCCGAAGGCGGAGATGAAGATGGCGCCATCGACGCCGACCTTGTCCATCGCCGCCACCATTTCATCGCCGGTAACGTGCGGAGGCCAGTTGGGTACGGTGTGCCACGGGCGGGCTGGGGTATTCGCCTCGTAGGCGTGAACCTGACAATCGATGATGCTCATGTGCTGCGACGCTCCTCTGGGTTGGGGAAGCTTTGCGGCTGGGGCGCGGTGATGTCCAGAGGGGCGGGGTCTGGCGTGGTTTGTTGGGTGGGTTTGGGATCACGCGGTGCCCCCTGCTGGCGTATGCGCCAGCAGGGAGAGACCGTCGGTGCAGCCGGTTCGTTAGCCCAGCAGCGTGACCTTACCGCTAGCAAGATCGTAGTAGCCGGCGCCGATGCTCAACGTGCCTTGCTTGACCATATCGCCCAGCACGGGTGAGGCATCGCGGAGCAGTCCGGCCTGGATCTGCGCATTGGCTTTGGTGACAGCCTCGGCATTGGTGCCGGCCTGGTCCACCGCCGGCCGGATGGAGCGGTATAGCGTGCTGATCTGTCCGGGTACGGGCTTGCCATCGATCGTTGCCTTGACCGCGCCGCAGGAGGCGTGGCCGAGGACCAGAATGGTCTTCGTGCCCAACACGGCGGCGCCGTATTCCAGGCTGGCGATGATGTCTGCGCCGGCGATATTGCCGGCCACGCGGGTGACGAACAGGTCGCCGATGGTCTGGTCGAACACCAATTCCGGCGGCACGCGCGAATCGGCGCAGGACAGCACGGCGGCGAAGGGGGATTGGCCCATGGCGGTTGACGCCTTCAGGGCTGCGATATCGATGCTGCAGGCGGCCGGTTTTTTGTGCTTGTCAACAAACCGTGCGTTGCCGGCCATCAGGGCGGCCATGGCCTCTTGCGGTGTGGCCGGCACTTTGGCGGTTTGCGCGAACGCCGCACCTGCGGTCAGGCTGATCGCGGCGCTGGCCATGGCAAGGCCGATAGCCGAGCGGCGGGCCAAGCTGGGGGTGGCCAAGCTGGGGGTGGGGCGCGAGGGGTTGCAGCAGTCGCAGGACATGTTCGGGAAGGCGTGGTTACCGGTCGAGACCATCAATGCGATCCTTTCGCGACGTTGCGGCACGTTACGTCTATGTCGTTGCGGTCCGCGGCGCGGAGCGGCCGCGTCGGTAGCGGGCGGCGGGCTGTGCTGCCGTCGGCACAGGCTATGGGGCATGCTGGAGCGCGTCCAGCGTGCTTGTTCGAAGCTTTGATGACAGGTCGTGGACGTGGTCGGCTGTGGGCGTGCGAGGCCGGTGCCGTATGGGGCGGGTGTGCCGGCTTCCGGGTGCTGGACCGTCGCCCGGCGTGTGCCGTGATGCCGCATAGCGGTGGGGGGGTGGCGTGGCGGTCTGGCGGCGCTGATCTAGTCGCCGGCTTCGTCGCGGGCTATCACGTGGGTGACGTCCACGAAAGCAAAGATCCGATGACTCAACCTCTGCTCTTTACCCCCCTGACCATCCGCTCGGTCACGATGCGAAACCGTGTCGTGCTTGCGCCGATGCACCAATATGCGTCCAACCAGGGCTTCGCCACGGACTGGCATTTGATGAACGCCGGGCGCTATGCGGCTGGCGGTTGCGGCTTGGTGATGGTGGAATCGACGAAGATCGAGCGACGTGGCTGTGGCACCGTCGGCGATCTGGGGCTGTGGAAGGACGCGTTCATTCCCGGCCTGCAGCGCATCACCGCCTTCATCAAGGCGCAGGGTGCGACCGCGGCGATCCAGTTGGGCCATTCCGGGCGCAAGGCGCGTCTGACCCGCCCGTGGGAAGGACAGAAGCCGCTGACCGCCGATCATCCCGAGATGTTCGACTGGGAAGGATGGGATCTGGTCGCCCCCTCGGCCGTGGCGCATAGCGATCGTATGCCCACCCCGCGTGCGCTGTCGCGCGATGAGGTGCTGGAGGTCATCACCCATTGGGGCGAAGCCGCCGCCCGCGCCCACAAGGCGGGGTTCGAGGTGCTGGAGATCCATGGTGCGCATGGCTATCTGATCCACCAGTTCCTGTCCCCCGTGGCCAATCGCCGCAATGATGAGTATGGCGGCAGTGACGCCAATCGCATGCGCTTCGCCCTGGAGGTTGCCGGATGCGTCCGCGCCAACTGGCCCGAGGATAAGCCGCTGTTCATGCGCCTTTCGTGTGAAGACGATGCCGGCTGGGGGCCGGAGCAATCGGTTGCCTTGGCGCGGGAACTTAAGATGCGTGGGATCGATGTGATCGATTGCTCCTCCGGCGGCACGCTGGAGCGTTCGCCGATGGATAGCGTGCGGGCGCGTCATTACGGCTACCAGGTGCCCTATGCCGAGCAGATCCGGCGCGAGGCGGGGATGATGACGATGGCGGTGGGGCATATCGTGCATGCCGACCAGGCCGAGGCGATCTTGCAGGACGGCAAGGCCGACCTGATCGCGGTGGCGCGGGAGATGATGTACAATCCGAACTGGGCTTTGGATGCGGCGCAGAAGTTGGGTGCCGATCCCGATTTCACCTGTGTGCCGCCGGCGATGAGCTATTGGCTGAGCAAGCGTGCCAAGTCGGCATTCGAAGGTGTGCCGTCCACCTATCAGCGCGGCGTTGCCGCGGCCGGCTGAACCCAGGCGAGGGGCGGGGACAGGCTGATGCGTGTCCCCCCATGCCTCGCCCATTGCCAAGCCCAGTGAAGAGCCCAGTGAAGAGCCCAGTGTCGTGAACACGGCCAGGCGCGGTTGTGCGCCGGCGTGATGCGGGTGTTGGCGGGACGGCAGCCTAGGCTGCCGTCTGCATCGCGGCCGATGCTGCCGCCTTGATCATGTCCGCGCCTTTTTCGGCAATCATGATCACCGCCGCATTGGTATTGCCGGACGGCACCGTGGGCATGATGGAGGCATCGACCACGCGCAGCCCGGCGATCCCGTGCACGCGTAACTGATCATCCACCACCGCCATCGGGTCCTGGCCCATCTTGCAGGTGCCGATGACGTGGTAGGTGGTTTGCCCGGTTTCGCGCGCCCATTGGATCCATTCGGCGTCGGACTGCACCTTCGGCCCGGGGTTCATCTCGTAGGCGCGGTATTTGTCCATCACTCGGTTGTCGATGATCCGTCGGCCGATTTTCAACCCATCCAGCAGCACCTGTTGGTCATAGGTTTCGGCCAGGAAGTTCGGTCGGATAGCCGGATCGGCGTGGGGGTCGCTGGATTTGGCGTGGATCGAGCCCTTCGATTCCGGCCGGCATTGATAGACCGTTAGTGTCATGCCCGGCTCACGGTCCAGTTCGCGCGTTTGTGCGTTGCCGTAGCTGGCGTGGGCGAAGTGGTACTGCACGTCCGGCTCTTCCAATTCCGGCCGGGTTTTGATGAAGCCGTAGGCGATGCCGGCGGTGAACGTCAGGATGCCGCGGCGCTGGGTGTAGTATTTCAGGACTTCCATCGCCAGCGGCAGGCCGCGGCTGCGCTCGTTCAGGGAGACGGGTAGCTTGACCCGCCAATTCAGGCGCGGCGCGAAATGGTCGCGATAATTTTCCCCCACGCCGGGGAGTGCGTGTTGCACGGCGATTCCCAGGCTGCCCAGCAGTTCCGGATTGCCGATGCCCGACAGTTCCAGGATGTGCGGTGACTTCACCGCACCGGCGGCGACGATCACCTCTCGGCTCGCGCGGGCTTCCTTGGCTTGGCCGCCTTGCTGATAGGCGACGCCGACGGCGCGCTTGCCGTCCAGGATGATGCGGGTGGTATAGGCTTCGGTTTCGACCTTCAGGTTAGGGCGGTGGCGGATCGGGTCGAGGTAGCCGCGCGCGACCGACCACCGTTCGCCGTTTTTCTGGGTGACCTGGAAGTAGCCGAAGCCTTCTTGCTCGCCGTTATTGTAATCCTTGTTGCGTTTGAAGCCTTCATCGACGGCTGCGTCGATGAAGGCGTCCAGCAGTTCGGCGTGTTCGCGCATATGGTCGACGTTCAGCGGCCCGCCGCGGCCGCGCGTGTCATCGCCGCCGGGGGAGAAGTTCTCGGCTTTTTTGAAGTAGGGCAGGACGGATTCGTAGCCCCAGCCGCGGTTTCCGAACTGTGCCCAGGTGTTGTAGTCCAGCGGATTGCCGCGGACATAGAGCATGCCGTTGATCGAGCTGGAGCCGCCGAGCGTTTTGCCGCGGGGGATGGGGATGCGGCGTCCGGCCATGGTGGGCTCGGGCTCGGATTCGAAATTCCAGTTCAGTGCCGGGTTATTCAACAGTTTGGTGAAGCCGGCCGGGATTTTGATCCACATGGATTTGTCCGGTGGTCCGGCTTCCAGCAGCAGCACCTTGCAGCCTGCGTCTTCGGTCAGCCGGTTGGCCAGGACGCAGCCTGCGCTGCCGGCGCCAATGATGATGTAGTCGAACTCGGCCATCGAACGTTTCCCCTGCTTTCCGTCATTCTATAGCCCTGGTTGCTGCGGCGGAAAAGCTTTGCCGGGCTGGTGGGCTGTCGGGCTGGTGGGTGAGCGTGGCCGGCAGGCGTGGTGGGCTGCCGGTTGGGGGGCGGCGGTTTGGGGGGGGCGTCGCGTCGGTGGCAACGGTCGGCGCCACGGTCCGGCGTTGCGGGGTTCCGCTGTTTCCAGGTGCCGGTGTCGTGCGTGTGCGTCGCACTTGAACGGATGCGTTCGATGGTGATACCGACAGACGAATATGATTACGAAACCAATGTAATAAAAATGGTGAAATCGTAGAATTTGTTGGTGGTATACCAATCTGCGCCCGCATCCGCCGCCGATTGGTATGAACGGAGCAGCCAGTCCGATGACGATGCGTGATCCCTCGACGCCAGCCGGCCGCATCATCTTCATGCATATTCCCAAGACCGGCGGCACCGCATTGCACAGCGCCTTCCTGCGCGCCTTCGCCGGCACGCGGCAGGTGTTCCCCTATCGTTTCGAATTCCAGTTCGACGGCGTGGAGCCGGCGGAACATGATTTTTACAGCGGCCATATCGGCTATGACGTCGCCGCACGGATCGGCGGCCGAACCATTACCGTCCTGCGCGATCCGGTCGATCGGGTGCTGTCTGTCTACTATTTTTTCCGACATCTGTTCGAAACCGGCGCCGAACGGAACGTCAAGACCGTCCTGGCTGCGCAATACGATCTGCCGACTTTCCTCAGCCTGACGGATAACCCCTATCTGATGCTTGAACTGCGCAACCGCATGGTCTGGCAGTTGGCGGGAAGTTGCGAATTGCCCGCTCGTCAGGCCTATCTATCGCAAGGCCACCGAGAAGAGGCGCTGCTGGATGTAGCGATCAAGAACCTCAGCCGGATCACGATCGTTGGCATCGACACCAATATGGATCGGATCGCTCGGCTTGCACGCGAAAAATTGGCCGTGGATCTGTCGATCGAGATCGAAAACGTCACGCCCAACAGGATCGCCAAAAAGGATATCGATCCTTGCGTCTTGCAGGCGGCCGAAGCCTGGGTGGGCCTCGATCGGCAGCTTTACGCAGCCGCGCAGGAACTCGTTCGACATGACTGACGGCATCGATGCATCGGCGGTTGCGGATCAAGCACTTCTCGACACGGCGTTGAACCGTATCCAGTGCAACCAAGAAGATCGTGCGCGGCTGCTGCAACTCGGGGTCGATGCGCATAATGCCGGCAGGCTGGATGACGCAGCCGTCCTTTATCGAGCCGTGGCGCAGATCGATCCGGGTAACGCCGATGCCTGGCGTCTGCTGGGGCTGATTGCCTTGGCGCGCAGCCGCGCCGCTGATGCACTGGATATCCTCAGCCAAGCAGACCGCCTGCGACCGGATGATGCCGATATTCAGTGGCTGTTGGGCAATGCGTTGTTCATGTCGTTACGATATGAGGATGCTGTCGAACGATACGACCGTGCGATTGCGCTGCTACCCCACTCTCCCGAGGCTTTCGCCAATCGCGGCGTCGCCCTCGAAAGGCTCGGCCGGCTTGCCGAGGCCGTCGAGAGTTACGACCGCGCCATCGCGCTGAAACAGGACCATCCCGAAGCCTGGGCCAATCGTGGCGTGGCGCTTGAAAAACGCGGCCTGCTGGAAGATGCCTTAGCCAGCCACGATCAGGCGATCGCGATCAAGCCCGATCATACCGAGGCGCACAAATATCGCGGGGATGTTCTTTACCGGCTCGGGCGCCGGGAAGAGGCGCTGTCGAGTTATCATGCCGCGATCGCGCTAAAGCCAAGCAGCGCCGAAGCGCATTATAATCGCAGCGTTGTCCTGGTCGAACTGGAACGCTACGAAGACGCGGTTGCCAGCTACGACCGGGTGATCGCGATCCAGCCGGATCATGCCGCCGCCCATGCCCAGCGCGGCACCGCGCTAGGGCTGCTCCGTCGCACCGCGGAGGCGTTGGCGAGTTTTGACCGGGCGCTCGAACTGCAGCCGGAAGACGCTTTACCCCATTGTAATCGCGCCGTTATGCTGGATGACAGCGGGCGCCATGCCGACGCCGTGGCAAGCTATGATCGGGCGATCGCGATTAGGCCCGATTATGCCGACGCCTACTTTAATCGCGGCATTGCGTTGGAAAAGCTCGATCGCCATGCCGACGCCATCCATAGCTATGATGCTGCGATCACGTTCAAACCCGACCATAGCGATGCCCATTGCAATCGCGGCGCTGCGTTGGTGCGCCTCGGCCGCTATCACGAAGCCCTGGAAACCTTCCTCCGCGGTGCCGAGACCAAGCCGGATTTCGCCGAAGCGTATTGGAATGCCAGCATCGTCACCCTTGCGCTTGGCGATTATGCGCGCGGCTGGCAACTTCATGAGTGGCGAAAGAAAACCAAAACGCCCATCGGCGTGCGCGTGTTTCCCTTTCCGGAAAGCACGAACGCCGATGCGATGCGCGGCAAGCGCGTGCTGATCACCTGGGAACAAGGTCTGGGCGATACGATCCAGTTCTGCCGGTACCTGCCGATGGTGGCCGCCATCGCCGAGACAGTGGTCTTCGCCGTGCCAGCGCCGCTGCGGTCACTCCTGGCCCAGGCTCTGCCGCGTGTGCAGGTGATCGCCGACACCGAGATCCCCGGCTCGTTCGATGTGCATTGCCCGCTTTTGAGCCTGCCGCTTGTGTTCGGCACGACGTTGCAAACGATACCGGCGACGCCGTCCTATATCGCCGCACCCGCCGATGCGACGGCGGCGTTCGCCCAGCGCCTGGGCACGCGCCGCCGCCCGCGTGTCGGCTTGGTGTGGAACGGCGGGTTCCGCCCGGATCAACCGGCGGTGTGGGCGGATAACAAGCGCCGCAATATGGACTTTGCCGAAATCGCCGGCCTGAACCTGCCGCGGATCGATTTTTTCAGCCTGCAAAAAGGCGAACCGGCCGAGAGCGCCTTGGCGGCGGAATTGCCCAAGGTCTGGAGGGGGGACAATTTCGTCAACCTGACGGCCGATCTGAAGGATTTCGCCGATACCGCGGCGCTGGTCGAGAATTTGGATCTGGTCATCAGCGTCGATACATCCACCGCCCACCTCGCCGCGGCCATGGGCAAGCCGGTGTGGATCCTGCTGCGCTTCGACGGCTGCTGGCGATGGCTGCTCGATCGCACCGACAGCCCTTGGTATCCATCCGTCCGGCTGTTTCGTCAGCCCGCGCCGAGCGCTTGGCGGCCGGTCATCGACCAGGTCCGGGAAGAACTGATCCGCCATTTCGCCGACGACGGGCCGGCAGGCTGACGGCATAAGCGGCCTTCGACGCGCTTGGGCTTTTCCCTCGGCGCCGATTTGTGGCACCTATGGCTTGTCATGGTGCCGTCATCACCCTTTTCGGTCTTATCGCTGCTGTCGCATGCCGGCGGCCGAGCGTGGGAGCGGCAATGGCGGGATGCGCAGCCGAAAGAGGCGTATGATACGATCATCATCGGTGCCGGCGGGCATGGGCTGGCGACGGCCTATTACCTTGCCGCCGAACACGGCATCCGCGACATCGCCGTGCTGGATAAAGGCTGGCTGGGCGGCGGCAATACCGGTCGCAACACCACCATCATCCGCTCCAACTACCTGCAGCCGGAAAGTGCCGCGCTGTATGAGCATGCGTTGAAACTCTGGGAAACCTTGTCCCAGCAACTGAATTACAACGTGATGTATTCGGCGCGCGGCGTGCTGATGCTGGCGCATAATGATCACGACGTGCAGGTGTTTCAGCGCCACGTCCACGCCAACCGCCTGGCCGGTATCGACAATGAATGGCTGACGCCGGAGCAGGCGAAGGCGTTCTGCCCGCCGTTGGAAATCGGCCGGCATGTGCGGTTTCCCGTCCTCGGGGCTGCGCTGCAGCGGCGCGGCGGTATCGCGCGTCATGACGCCGTGGCCTGGGGCTATGCCAGGGCGGCCTCGGCCCTGGGGGTGGACATCGTGCAGAACTGCGCCGTCACCGCCATCCACCGCGGCGCGGATGGCGCCGTGACGGGCGTGGAAACCCAGAAAGGCCCGATCTCCGCTCGTCGGATCGCCGTTGTTGCCGCGGGGCACACCAGCGTGCTGATGGGCATGGCGGGGATGCGCTTCCCGTTGGAATCGTTCCCGCTGCAAGCGCTTGTCAGCGAACCGGTGAAACCGGCGATGCCCTGCGTGGTGATGTCCAACACCGTGCACGCCTATATCTCGCAGTCCGATAAGGGCGAGATGGTGATCGGCGCCGGCACCGACGTCTATCCGTCTTACAGCCAGGCCGGCGGGCTGCATATTTCCACCGACACGCTGGCGGCGATCTGCGAGTTATTCCCCTCTTTTCGCCGCTTGCGCATGCTGCGGAACTGGGGGGGCATCGTCGATACCACGCCGGACCGTTCCCCCATCATCGGTCTGACGCCGGTGCCGAATCTGTTCGTCAATTGCGGCTGGGGCACCGGCGGCTTCAAGGCGACGCCGGGCTCGGGCCATGTGTTTGCCGCCACCATCGCCCGTGGCGAGCCGCACCCGATCGCAGCGCCTTTCTCGCTGGAGCGTTTTGCCGATGGGCGCCTGATCGATGAGGCCGCTGCCGCGGCCGTGGCGCATTGATGCGGATCGGCAGCCGACCGGTGGACGAGGTTATGGCAGATAGCCTGCGCTGCGACGCTGTGTGCGGCCTGGTGTGCGGCGTGTCCGGCCCACGGCGTCACCTTGCCCACCCACGGCGTCGCCTTGCCGGCCCAGGGTGCAGCCTGTCGCGCTTAGGTCTCGGCAGGTCCCGCTTAGGTCTCGGTGGGTCTGGCGCAGGGCGCAGTCGGTCCCGCTTAGATCTCGGCAGGTCCCGTAGGGGCGGCGGCGATACTGCGATAAGGTGCCGGCAATGCTGCTGATCCCCTGCCCATGGTGCGGCAAACGCCCGGAAAACGAATTCCGCCACGGCGGCCAGGCGCATGTCGTGCGGCCAGAAAACCCGGATGCGGTCGGTGATGAGGACTGGGCGATTTTCCTGTTCCTGCGCGACAACCCCAAAGGCCGCCACGTCGAACGGTGGCGCCACATCCACGGCTGCGGGCGGTTTTTCAACTGCGTGCGCGATACGGTGTCCGATCATATCGACGCGACCTACAAGCCAGGGGAGGCGCCCCCGGCATGACCCAGCTTCGCCGTCTGCCAACCGGTGGCCGCATCGACCGCGAGCGGCCGGTGCGCTTTTCCTTCGATGGCCGCAGTTTGCAAGGCTATGCCGGTGACACGCTCGCCGCGGCGTTGTTGGCCAATGATATCGCCTTGGTCGGTCGCTCGTTCAAATACCACCGCCCGCGCGGCATCGTGGCCGCCGGTGCAGAAGAACCCAACGCGCTGGTCACCGTCGATGCCGGTCCTGGCCGTGTCACGCCGAACCTGCGGGCGACGCAGGTGATGCTGCATGACGGTTTGGTGGCGCGCAGCCAGAACCGTTTCCCGTCGCTGCGCTTCGACCTCGGCGGCATGGCCGGTTTCGCCGCACCGTTGCTGGGGGCGGGGTTCTACTACAAGACCTTCATGGGCCGGCCGGCGCTTTGGCAGCGCCTGTATGAACCGTTGATCCGCCGAGCCGCGGGGTTAGGCCGAGCGCCGAAGGTCGCGGATGAGGATTGGTATCTGCAGCAATATGCGCATTGCGATGTGCTGATCGTCGGTGCCGGTCCCGCGGGCCTCGCGGCGGCCTGGACTGCGGCACAAAGCGGCGCGCGCGTCATCCTGTGCGACGAACAAGCCGAACCGGGCGGGTATCTGCTGTCCGCCCCCGGTGTGATGATCGACGGCATGGCCGCGCCGGATTGGGCGGATGCGGTGGTGGCGGAGATCCGTGATCGCATCACCGTTCTGCCGTCCACGACGGCCTTCGGCTGGTTCCCGGGCAATCTGATCGGCTTGGCGCAAAGCCTGGATCCCGTGCCGGCGGATGCGCCGCGGCCGGACCGGGCGGATATCCAGCCGCGCGGCTGGCGCCAGGGGGCGGGTGATGCGGTGGTGACGCAGCAGGACCTTGATCCTTACCGGCTGGCCGAACCCGCCGATCAGGTGGCGCCACCGCGGGAGCGTCTTTGGCAGGTGCGCGCGGAAAGGGTCGTGCTGGCGACGGGCGCGATCGAGCGGCCGCTGGTGTTTCCCGGCAATGACCGCCCTGGCATCATGCTGGCCGGGGCGGCACTGACCTATCTGCACCGCTATGGCGTGCTGCCAGGCAAGCGCGCGACGGTGGTTACCGCGGATGACAGTGCGTATCTGGCGGCGGCCGATCTTTTTCGTGGCGGCATGGATATCGCCGCCGTCGTGGATATGCGGGAGCGGCCGCATAGCGATGCCATATCGGCGGTTCGCGCGCTGGGGATCACGATCCATACCGCGGCCGAGGTGACGGGCACCGAAGGCTGGGTGCGTGTGCACTCGGTGCGGACGCAAGGCGGTGCGGCGGTGATCCCCTGTGACACCGTGCTGATGTCGGGCGGTTGGACGCCGACGGTGCACCTCGCCAGCCAGGCGCGTCAGGCGCTGCGTTTCGATGCCGCCTCTGGCACGTTTTTGCCCGCGCATGGTGCGATCGGGGCGGCGAGCGGGACATTCGACCTGGCGGAGTGCCTGCGTCAGGGCGCGGCCGCCGGCGGGATCGCGCGTGATTTCGCCGTCGAGGGCATGCCGCAAATGGCACCATCGGTCCGCCCCGCGCCCGCTCGGCCTCATGCCAAGGCGTTTGTCGATCTGCAGAACGATGTGACGTCCAAGGATCTGAAGATCGCCGCCGAGGAAGGGTTCGTCTCGGTCGAACATCTGAAGCGGTACACGACCACCGGCATGGCGACCGATCAGGGCAAGACATCCAACCTGAACGCCCTCAGCACGCTGGCCGCGTTGACCGATCGGCCGATGGAGGCGATCGGCCTGACCAGTTTCCGCCCGCCTTATACGCCGGTGACGCTGGGCACCTTCGCGGGTGCCGGCCGCGATGCGTTGTTCGCACCGATCCGGATGACGCCGATCGATCCCCTGGGCGCGGTGCTGGAGGATGTCGGCACCTGGAAACGCGCCCGCGCCTTTCCGGTCGGCAAAGAGACGCTGGCGCAAGCGGTCGCCCGTGAATGTGCCGCCGTCCGCTCGGGTGTCGGGATTTTCGATGCCAGCACGCTTGGCAAGATCGAGGTCTCCGGCCCTGACGCCGCCCGTTTTCTGGAGCGGATCTATACCGGGGCCTTTCAGTCCCTGGTGCCGGGGCGTTGCCGCTATGCCGTGCTGCTGGGAGAGGACGGGTTCATCCGCGACGACGGCATCGTCGCCCGTATCGATGCCGATTGCTTCCATGTCACCACCACCACCGGCGGTGCGGCGTTCGTGCTGCATCACATGGAGGATTATCTGCAGACCGAGTTTACCGATCTGCAGGTCTGGCTGACCTCGATAACGGAGCAATGGGCCGTTATCGCCGTGCAGGGGCCGCATGCGGCGGCGCTGCTGGCCGGGTTTATCCGCGATGTCGATCTATCCGCGATGGCGCATATGTCGGTGTGTTCGGCGCTGCTGGACGATATCCCCATCCGGCTGTTCCGCGTCAGTTTCACCGGCGAATCCGGCTTTGAACTGAATATCCCGCCGCCTGATGCGCAGCGCGTGTGGGATGCGCTGAAAGCCGCCGGTGCGACGCCCTATGGCACCGATGCGATGCATGTGTTGCGGGCCGAGAAAGGCTATATCATCGTCGGTCAGGAAACCGACGGCACCGTGACCGCCGATGACGTCGGCTTGGGGTGGACGATTGCGCGCGGCAAGGGGGATTTCGTCGGCAAACGATCCCTGCGTCTCGCCGACCTGGCGCGTGCTGACCGCAAGCAACTGGTCGGCCTCTCGCAGGCCGACGCGGAACCGGGGATCGGCATGCAGATCACCGAACCGGGCCAGGATCGGCCGATCGGGCATGTCACGTCGGCCTATCCCGGCGTTACGCTGGCCTTGGTGGAGGCCGGACGTTCGCGCATGGGCGAAACCTTGCTGATACGCGGCGAAACCGCGGACCTCGCGGTCACGGTGGTTGACCCGGTCTGCTATGACAAGCAGGGCACGCGCCTGCGGCCGACGCCGGTGCCGGCCGTGACTGCCCAAGCCCTGGCGCCACGCCCGCCGTCGTCGGCACCGGTTGGCGTGCAAGCGCCTGGGGTCGTGATGGTCTCGCTGGCACCGGCGACGCTGTTGTCGCTGCGGGCGCCGGCCGGAATTTCGTCGATCGGCGTCGCCTTGGGGATGATGTTGCCCACCGTTCCCTGCCGCTCGGTCATCAGCAATCGTGCCGCCCTATGGCTCGGCCCGGATGAGTGGTTGGTCCAGGCGCCCGAAGACGCACCGGCGCTGATGGCGCTGATCCGCGAGGCGGCGGGGGATCATCCGGTGGGGATCACCGACGTGTCCTGGCGGACCCGCGCGCTGGAGATATCGGGACCGATGGCGTCCTGGTGTCTGAACGGGTTTTGCGCGCTGGATCTGGATCCGCGCAGTTTTCCGGTGGGTATGTGCACGCGCACGGTCCTGGGCAAGGCCGAGGTCGTGCTGTGGCGCATTGCCGCTGATCTGTTCCATGTCCATGCCGGCCGCTCGGTGTTTCCCTATGTCTGGGCTTGCTTGCGGCAGACCATCCTGGCAGTGGACGCCGGCGTTTGATCGGGGGCGCGCCGCCCGGTGATGCCTGCGCTGACTGGAATGGATCCGATGGCTGCTGATCTTTCGCAGACGGTTGAGGGCCGACGCCTCGCCGATCGCGATGCGTGGCTGCAATGGGGGCCGTATCTGGCCGACCGGCAATGGGGCACGGTGCGCGAGGACTACTCGGCCGATGGTGATGCCTGGGCGTATTTTCCCTTCGAGCATGCCCACTCTCGCGTCTATCGCTGGGGGGAAGACGGTATTGCCGGTTTCGCCGACGACCGCTTGCGCTGGTGCCTGTCGCTGGCGTTGTGGAACGGCCAGGACCGCATCCTGAAAGAGCGCCTGTTCGGCCTGACCAACGCGCAAGGTAATCATGGCGAGGACGTCAAGGAACTCTACTGGTTTCTGGATGGCACGCCGACACATTCGTATATGCGGATGTTATACAAATACCCGCAGGCGGCTTTCCCGTATGAGGCGCTGATCGCCGAAAATGCCCGCCGCTCGCGCCAGGAGCCGGAATTTGAACTGATCGATACCGGTATTTTTGAGCAGGGCCGGTATTTCGATGTCACGGTGGAATATGCCAAGGCCGCACCGGACGACATTCTGGTGTGCATCACCGTCGCCAATCGCGGCGATGCGCCGGCCGAGTTGCATGTGTTGCCGCAGCTATGGGCGCGCAATACCTGGATCTGGCGACAGGGGATTGCCGAACCGTCGCTCGACCTTACGGGCGATCATGTTACCGCGACGCATGCGCGGATGGAGCAGCGCTGCTGGTTTGTCGATCAGCCGGCCGCGTTTTTGTTCTGTCGGAATGAAACCAATACGCCCCGTCTGTATGGTGCCTCGGCAACCGGCCCGTTCAAGGACGGCATCGGCGATTACGTCGTGGATGGTGACGCCGATGCGATCGACCGCAGCAGGGGGACAAAATGCGCCGCGCATATCCGCCTGACGGTGCCGGCGGGTGGGACGCACCGGGTCCGGCTGCGGTGGCGGCCGGCGGAGGCGACAACCGATCCGTTCGCCGATCATGATGCCGTGTTCGACGAACGGCGGGCCGAAGCTGATGCGTTTTACGCCGCCTTGCAGGCCAATATCGCTGATCCGGATGCCCGCCTTGTGCAGCGCCAGGCACTGGCGGGGCTGCTGTGGTCCAAGCAGTTCTATCGCTATGATGTTCGTCGCTGGCTTGAGGGCGACCCGCTGCAACCCCCGCCGCCGGCCGAACGGTCGGCACGACGGAACGCCGATTGGCTGCACCTCAACAATCGCGACATCATTTCGATGCCGGATACCTGGGAATATCCCTGGTATGCCTCCTGGGATCTGGCGTTTCATGCCGTTGTCTATGCGCTGATCGATCCCGCCTTCGCCAAGGCGCAGTTGCTGCTGTTGACGCATGAATGGTTCATGCACCCGAACGGCACCTTGCCAGCCTATGAGTGGGCGTTCGGCGATGTGAACCCGCCGGTTCACGCCTGGGCCGCCTGGCGCGTGTATCGCATGGATGCGGTGCAGACCGGTCAACCCGACCGACGGTTTCTGGAGCAAGTATTTCACAAACTGATGATGAATTTCACCGGTTGGGTGAACCGCCAAGACGTCGATGGACGGAACGTGTTTCAGGGCGGTTTCCTCGGCCTCGATAATATCGGTATCTTTGACCGCAGCCAGAAATTACCCGTTACCGGGCGGATCGATCAGTCCGATGGCACATCCTGGATGGCGATGTATGCGTTGAATATGATGCGCATCGCGCTGGAACTGGCGGAACACAATCCGGTCTATGAATCGACGGCGACGAAGTTTTTCGAACATTTCCTGGCCATTGCCGAGGCGATGACGAAGCAGAACCGCAATCTGGGTCTGTGGGACGAGGACGACCAATTCTATCACAGCGTGCTACAGCGGCCGGACGGATCATCCATCCCGCTGCGCTATTTCTCGTTGGTTGGGTTGTTTCCGTTGTTCGCGGTCGAGGTCCTGGAACCCGAGACCTTGCGACGCTGTCCGGAATTCAGTGCCCGTTTGCAATGGGTTTTGCAGCATCGCGCCGACTTGGCCTCGCTGGTGTCGAACTGGGATGTCGCGGGGAAGGGATCGCGCCGTCTGCTGTCCCTTTTGCGCGGCCATCGCATGAAGGCGCTGCTACGGCGGATGCTGAACGAGGCGGAATTTTTGTCCGATCACGGCGTGCGCGGCGTGTCCCGCATGCATGCGGACCGGCCGTTTGCGCTGAACCTGGATGGACAAACGTTCCTCGGCAGCTATGTCCCCGGTGATAGTGACACCCCCGCCTATGGCGGCAATTCGAACTGGCGCGGGCCGGTTTGGATGCCTGTGAACCACCTGTTGATCGAGGGGCTTTATGGTTTCCATCGCTACTATGGCGATGATTTCCTGGTCGAGTATCCGACAGGGTCGGGTCAGAAACGAACGCTACGGCAGATCGCCGATGCGCTATCGGCGCGCCTGACCAGCTTGTTTTTGCGCGATGCACAGGGGCGTCGCCCGGTTCTGGGCGACAATGCCACGCTGCAAACCGATCCGCATTTCCGCGATCTGGTTCCGTTCTACGAATATTTCCACGGCGACACCGGCCAAGGGCTCGGCGCCGCCCACCAAACCGGTTGGACGGCGCTTGTTGCGCTATTGATCCAAGGGTGCCACGCCGACCCGTAGAGCCAGGTTGCCGAGCCTGCGGGGCAAGGTAGGCCCCTGGTCAGGCCCCCTGGGCAGGCCCCCCTGGGCAGGCCCCTGGTCAGCCCGCCTTGTCCAGTTGTTGTTCCACCATCGCCGCCCACCAGGACGCACCCATCGGCAGGATATCATCGTTGAAATCGTAACGGGGGTGGTGCAGCAGCGGATCTTGCTCCCCGCGGCCGCTGCCGAGCATGAGGTAGGCGCCTTGTTTTGCTTGGAGCATGTAGGCGAAGTCTTCGCCGCCCATGGTTGGTGCGCGCATCTGCTTGACGTGATCGGCGCCGGCGACGGTCACGGCGGCCTCGGCTGCCAGAACGGTCGCATCGGCATCGTTCACCGTTGCCGGGGCGTGACGGAAATACGTCAGTTCCGCCGTGGCGCCGAAGCTTTCGGCGATGCCGTTGATCAGGCGGCGCATGCCGTTCTCGATCTGATCGCCAACCTCGGGCTGATACCAGCGCGCCGTGCCCTTCATGGTGACGCGTTCGGGCAGGATGTTATAGGCATCTCCGCCGCTGATGCTGCCGATGGATACCACGCCGCCTTCGATCGGTTCGATCGATCGGGAAACGATCGTTTGCAGGGCGGAAACGATCGCCGAGGATACCACGATCGGATCGACTCCCTGATGCGGGGAGGCGCCGTGGCTGCCACGGCCGGTGATGACGATATCGAAGAAGGCGACGGCGGCCATCACTGCTCCGGTGCGCCAGATAAACGTGCCGGCCTTCATTTCGGGCCAGTTGTGCAGCCCGTAGACACGCTGCATCGGGCAGCGGACGAACAAGCCATCCTCCACCATCTTGTGTGCGCCGCCTTCATATTCTTCGGCCGGTTGGAAAATAAGATAGACGGTGCCATCGAAATTGCGGGTTTCCGCCAGGTATTTCGCCGCCCCTAGCAGCATGGCGGTATGCCCGTCATGGCCGCAGGCGTGCATCACCCCCGGTGTTTGGGAGGCATAGGCTAGTCCGGTTTCCTCGTGGATCGGCAGGGCGTCCATATCCGCGCGCAGGCCGATCGCGCGGTCTGATGTTCCGGCGCGGATTACCCCGACGACGCCGTGGGTTGCCATGCCGGTGATGATTTCATCGACGCCGAATTCCTGCAGTTTCTGTTTCACCACGGCTGCGGTGCGGGATTCCTGCATCGACAGTTCGGGGTGTTGATGCAGATCGCGCCGCCAGGCGGTCATATCCTCATGGAAGGCGGCGATGCGGTTGATGATGGGCATGGCGGTCTCCGGCAGTCACAATCGGGCGCGGGGTCGGGCGGATCATGCACGATCACACGCGGCCCTTGAACAGGTATACCGCATGGTTACCCCTGCGGCACGGTCAAGCGTGCGGCAGGGCGAAGGTCTGCGCAAGCCCCTCTGCCAGAGACAGCGGCTCGAAGCCCAACTGGGCGCGCATCTCTGCGATGTCGAAGTCCTTGTCTTCCAGCAGGCGGCGGATTTCCTCGGGGCGGACGGGCGCGCGGGTGGTCATGCGCTGGGTCAGTTTGGCGCCCAGGATCAGTGGCCAGGCGGGGAAGGGCAGGATGCGTGGCCGCGGCAGGCCGGCGGCGGCGGCGATGGCGCGGGCGAAGTCGGCATAGCGCATCGGCGATGGGCCGGCGATGACCAAGCTGCGGGGTGAGGGCCAGTCGCGTGCCAGCGCGGCGCGGATCGCGCGGGTGACGTCCGACTGGTGGATCGGTTGCACCAGAAAGCGCCCGCCGCCCGGCAACGGCAGGATGGGCAAGCGGCGCATCAGGCCGGCGAGGCGTTGGACATTATCCTCCCCCTGCGCGCCGTAGATCATGGTGGGGTGCAGGATCACGCCGTGGCGGCCGGATTGCAGCAGCGCCGCTTCTCCGGCCAGGACGCCGTTGCCATGATCGTCCGGCCAGCGGGTGAATTTCCGTGTGCTGCCCAGCAGGATCACCGTGGCCTGAGGCGGGGCGGCGGCCAGAATGGTGGCGGCATGCCGGGCATGGGCGCAAGAAACGATGCGCGTGGCGTCCGCCAAGGCGCGGGACAGGGCGGCGGCGCCGGGTTCGCGAAGATCGGCCTGGCGGGGGGCAAGGTCGATCCCCGTCGCCTGCCATTTGGCCGGGCGGCGGATGATGGGCACGACGGCGATGCCGTCTTGCAGCAAGGCGCGCGTCAGCGCCGAACCCGAGCGGCCGGAGGCGCCGATGATGTGAACCGTGTTGGTCATGACGCCGGTAAACGCACAGACCGGCGATCTGCACAAGTCTCTCGCTCGGGGCGATGTTTGCCGCTAATTTGGTGGCGTTAAAGGGAGAAACGTAACAATGAATATGAACAGACGCGCTCTGCTGGGGGGCGCAGCCGCCGTGCCGTTGATCGGTCGTGCGCGGGCGCAGACGAAGCCTCTGATCCGCATCGGCGTCATCAACGACCAGTCCGGGCCCTATCGCGATGTGAACGGCCCCACCGGTGTGGCCTGCGCCAAGCAAGCGGTGCAGGAATTCGCCGCGCACGGTTTCGATGTCGAGGTGCTGGACGCCGATCATCAGAACAAGCCGGATGTTGCGGTTTCCATCGTGCGCCAGTGGTTCGATGAGAAGGGCGTCGATATCGTCATCGACATCGCCGCCACGTCTTGCGCCTTGGCCTTGGCGTCGATGTGCAAGGAAAAGGACAAGATCATGATCGCGACGAGCACGGCCTCGTCCGATATTACCGGGGCCGCCTGCACGCCGAATTCGATACATTGGTCGTTCGACACGTATATGGAAGCGCGATCGACCGGCGGTGCCATGGTCAAGGCGGGCGGTGATACGTGGTATTTCATCACGCCGAACTATGCGTTTGGCATGGCCACGCAGCGCGACACGACGAAATTCGTTGAATCCGGTGGCGGTAAGGTTCTGGGCGGGCAGCTTTATCCGTTCCCCGAGACGACGGATTTTTCGTCCTATCTGGTGAAGGCGCAAGCCTCGGGGGCGAAGATCCTGGGGGTTTGCGGCGCCGGTTCTGACCTGATCAATGTGGTCAAGCAAGCGCATGAATTCGGTCTGACGCAGACGATGAACATCGCCGCCATGGTCGCCTACACGACGGATATGCGCTCGATCGGCATTGAACTCGCGCAGGGCGTGCGCCTGTCGGAGACCTATTACTGGGATCTGAATGAGCGGACACGGGCGTTCCAGAAGCGCATCCAGCCGAAGGTGACGCTGTGGCCGAACATGGCGCAGGCGGGCGATTACTCCTGCGTGCTGCATTATCTGAAAACGGTGCAGGACATGGGCCCGGCCGAGGCGAAAAAGAGCGGTGCGGCGACGGTGGCGCGGATGAAGGCGATGCCGACGGATGATGACTGCTTCGGCCCCGGCACGATCCGCGAGGATGGGCGCAAGCTTACCCCAGTCTACCTGTTCGAGGTGAAGAAACCATCCGAGAGCAAGCACGAATGGGACCTCTATAAGCTGATCGGCACCACGCCGGCCGCTGACGCGTTCCGTCCGTTGTCGGACCATGCCTGCCCGATGATCAAGTCATAGGCGAAACGGAAACCCCAAAAAGGCAAAACCCCCAGGGCGGGACCCTGGGGGTTTTTTGATACGGCGTCTGACGGGTGATGATGATTTGTTGGTCTACCCAGTCACGACGGGTCAGTCGGGCCTGTTCGATCCGTTAGCGGACGCTTGCGGGTTGCTCGGCCACTTCTTCGTAGGTGGTCACGGTCCACGCACGCTCGATCGCGGGGCGCAGATCAGCCGGGGCGGGGTTCAACTGCGGCTGCCGGGATCGCGTGCTGGTCGCCGCGGTCACATAGCCCGTATCCGGCCGGTTATAGATGAAGCCGTAGGTGGGGTAGACCGAGCCGAAGACGCCGCCGCGGCCCAATTCGACGCGGACCGCGGACCAATCGTTCTCTTCGGACACATCGACGATTGCGACGTTGTGCGATACGGCGCCGCGGCCACCGGCTGTGGGCCAGTTGGCCTGATCGACGATCACTTCGCGCGAATTGACGACATCGGCCACCACCGCGACATGACCCATGGGCATGCGACGGTTGGAGCGGAAGTTCAGCACAGCACCGGGTTCCGGCTGCTGACCACGGGCATACAGGCCTGCGGCGTTATCCCACCACTGCCAGGCATTGCCAGCGACGGCGATGCCGGTAACCGAGCGGGCATAGGGCACACACGACATCCCACCCCAGCGTCCGCCACGCGCCGCCACAACGCTGCGTCCCGCTCGGCCGGTGCTTTGAGTCGGCTGGCGATAGAGAACGCTGTGAACGTTTGGACCTGATTTGGCGGATGCGCTATGTGAAGATACTTGATGCGGATCAATGCGATTTGATTTGGCGCTGGCACCGTGCTGTGCGGCGGTGGTTTGCGTCGCTTGGGACTTCTGGGTATCGCTGGCCTGGGCGCTGATCGCCGCATAGAACAGGAGAGCCGAGCCGAGTAAGCAAGCTTTTGATCCTGTTCCGAATAACCGCATGGGGCAGAGGCCTCGTTACCGTTCAGATGACGCAATCGGTATCAGCAGGGTTGCAAAGCTGACAACCCTTGGTGACCGATTTTTTATCTTTACGGATCATTTTAATAAAAATATCGCACGTAAAAACGTATTTATTGGGACTAATTACCTATATACCAGATATAGCGACAACTGTCGCCGATAAAACACAGCGCGCGTGGCATTTTTGCATCACCCTGTGAAATAGGCGGTAACACTCTGTGTTCATGGATAAATACCCCGCGGTGCAGAAATTGTCCGGGGCCCGGCGTGGTCTGACGGCGTTTTTAGCGCGCGCAGCTGGTGTGGCGGATTCGGCGGGTGTCGCCCCCGCATATATGGCTTGAGGATGCGTGGCCTTTCGGGGCGCGGGCCGGGGTAGTGTCGGTTATGCCGTCACGCGTGCTTGACCGCGCCGGTTCGGTTGGACAAGCAGAGGGTCTTATCGTCAGCAGGTGTTCAGCATGTCTTCACATCCGTCACGGACGGTGCGTGTCCAGGGAATCGACATCGCCAATGACCGTCCGTTCGTTTTGATCGCTGGCCCGTGTCAGATCGAATCGCGCGGTCACGCGCTAGAGGTTGCCGCGGCGCTGCGCGGCATTGCCGACCGTACCGGCGTGTCGGTTATTTATAAGTCCAGCTTCGACAAGGCCAATCGCACCAGTGCCTCTGCCGCGCGGGGTATCGGGCTGAAGGCGGGGCTCGCCATTCTGGCGGCGGTGCGGGAGGAGATCGGTTTGCCGGTGCTGACCGATGTGCACACCGCCGAACAATGCGCCGCCGCGGCGCAGGCGGTGGATGTGTTGCAGATCCCCGCTTTTCTCTGCCGCCAGACCGATCTGTTGATTGCCGCGGGGGAGACGGGGAAGGCGATCAACGTCAAGAAGGGGCAATTCCTCGCACCCTGGGACATGGCGCATGTCGCGGCCAAGATCGCCGGCACGGGCAACGAGAACATCCTGTTGTGTGAGCGTGGATCCAGTTTTGGCTACAATACGTTGGTTTCGGACATGCGCTCTCTGCCGATCATGGCGCGCACGGGCTATCCGGTGGTTTTCGATGCGACGCATTCGGTGCAGCAGCCCGGCGGGCAGGGTGCTTCCTCGGGCGGGCAGCGGGAGTTTGCGCCGGTTTTGGCCCGTGCGGCGTTGGCGATCGGTGTTGCGGCGGTGTTTATCGAGACCCATCCAGATCCCGACAAGGCGCCGAGTGATGGGCCGAATATGATACCGTTGCGGGCGATGGAGGCGTTGGTGGGGCGTCTTGCCGCGTTTGATCGCCTGGGCAAGGCGGCGGCAGACGAGGTCTAGGCGGCGACTGGCGGCTGGTGGCTGTGGTGGCGGCTGTGGTGGCCGCCGTGATGGTGGCAGGTGCGAAGGCTTGACGCCTGCCAAGCCCCGCCGCACATCGGGGGCAAAGGTGCGGCGCCTATTTTTCTGGAGGAAACATGGCTGGCATGATGGACGGCAAGGTCGCGGTGGTGACCGGTGCGGGCGGTGGCATCGGGCGGGAGATCGCGCGGATGATGGCGGCGGCCGGTGCCAAGGTGATCGTCGCCGATATCGGCGCCACGCTGACGGGGGAGGGCGGGTCCGCCAGCCCGGCGCAGCAGACCAAGGCCTTGATCGAGCAGGCAGGTGGTGTGGCGGAGATTTGCACGGAATCGGTCGCCTCTTGGGGATCGGCGCGCAAGATCATCCAGGCCGCGCTGGACCATTTTGGCCGCATCGATGCGGTGGTGAATAATGCCGGCATTCTGCGCGACGGTATTTTTCATAAAATGACCGAGGATGACTGGATGTCGGTCATCTCGGTGCATCTGAACGGCAGTTTTTTCGTC
>Ga0164296_1001497_pt1 | contig 24707 bp, 24 predicted proteins | sample GEODES057metaG_FD_113533 | JGI IMG/M metagenome (GOLD analysis project Ga0164296, IMG submission 113533) | Dystrophic lake water microbial communities from Trout Bog Lake, Wisconsin, USA - GEODES057 metaG | ecosystem: Environmental > Aquatic > Freshwater > Lake | place: USA: Trout Bog Lake...
CCAAGACGGTCGATCATTGTGGCGACGGCTTTTTCAAAGTCCGCGCCGATCCGGTCCATCTTGTTCACATAGGCAATGCGCGGAACGCCATACCGGTCCGCCTGACGCCAGACGGTCTCACTTTGCGGCTCCACGCCAGCAACTGAGTCAAACAATGCGACGGCGCCATCAAGCACGCGGAGCGACCGTTCGACCTCAATCGTAAAATCGACGTGACCCGGGGTGTCAATGATGTTGATGCGGTGGTCATCCCAAAAACATGTGGTCGCGGCGCTGGTGATGGTGATGCCGCGCTCTTGCTCTTGTGCCATCCAGTCCATGGTGGCGCCACCCTCATGCACCTCGCCCATGCGGTGCACACGACCGGTGTAGTAAAGAATCCGCTCCGTCGTGGTCGTCTTACCAGCATCAATGTGGGCCATGATGCCGATATTGCGCACACGCTCAAGCGGTACGCGTTTCATCGCCGTCGACAAGAGTGATCTCCTTACGTCTCATCTCGCGCGTGCGCCAAAAGGCGCACGCGTCACTTCCAGCAGAATGGTATCCCGTAGTAACGCAATCCTTGGAGGGATCGGCTACCAGCGGTAGTGCGCGAACGCTTTGTTCGCTTGGGCCATACGGTAGATATCGTCCTTACGCTTGAACGCACCGCCCTGTGAACCCAAGGCATCAAGCAGCTCATTGGCAAGGCGCTCGCTCATCTGCTTCTCACGGCGTTGACGCGAAAATCCGACAATCCAACGCACCGCAAGGGTACGACCGCGACGGGCCTGCACCTCGATCGGCACCTGGTAGGTGGCTCCACCCACACGGCGGGACTTGACCTCAAGCATCGGGGTCACGTTGCGGATCGCCTCTTCGGTGACCTGGACGGGATCCCGACCGGTGCGGTCACGGATGCGGTCGAGCGCGCCGTAGACAATGCGCTCTGCGGTTGACTTCTTGCCGTCCTTCAACACCTTGTTGATGAGCTGCGTCACCAACGGGCTGTTGTAGACGGGGTCCGGATCAAGCGGACGGTTTGTGATGACTGCGCGACGTGGCATGGGCTACTTTGGGGTCTTTGCGCCGTACTTCGAGCGCGCTTGACGACGATTGGCGACACCGGCAGCATCGAGTGCCGCACGAATAACCTTGTACCGCACACCTGGGAGGTCCTTCACACGTCCACCACGCACGAGCACCACTGAGTGCTCTTGCAGGTTGTGCCCCTCACCAGGGATATAAGTGGTCACCTCGACACCGTTGGTCAGTCGGACACGACAGACCTTCCGTAGGGCCGAGTTCGGCTTCTTTGGGGTGGTTGTGTACACACGGGTACACACACCGCGCTTCTGGGGGGCACCCCGGAGCGCAGGTGTCGAGCTCTTTGAAGTCTTTGGCGTCCGACCCTTCCGGACGAGCTGGTTAATCGTTGGCACGAGCGCCTTTTGTCGCGTGGAAATAAATGCGTGTTGAGCCGCCCGAGGTGAGCGGCTTCGGGACGTTAGCACACACAAAGGCACCCGATTGGGCAAAACGCTCGCAATCCGGGACGAAAAAATCGTACCGATGGGGTCGGCCGCCTTGCATGCCCCACTCCGACGTTGACCCGTGCAGCCAACGTGCGTACATCAACGGGGCTGCTCGGCCATGCCGAGACAGCCCCGTTGACTGATTACTCGGACTCAGGAACCTCTGGCTCGAAGTGGTAGGTACCACTGTCGTCGCCCAAGGCAGGGAGTGCGAAGTCATCATCGTCATAATCGATGTACGGGGTATCCAAATCGAAGTCCAGCAACGCGGGAGCCCGCTGTGCTGACTCGATTTCAAGCTGACGATAGTGACGCAAACCGGTTGCGGCAGGAATCAGCTTCCCGATGATCACATTTTCCTTGAGGCCACGCAGGCGATCGGTTTTGCCCTCGATTGCGGCATCCGTCAACACCTTCGTGGTCTCCTGGAAGGATGCAGCAGACAGGAACGATTCAGTCGCGAGCGACGCCTTGGTGATACCCAAGATCAGCGGCTCATACGACGCTTGCGCATCGTCAACCTCGCGCTCAAGGTCGGCGTCGGTACCTGTCCAGGTCCCGGCCTCCCGCTCTGCCAACAGTCCTTCGAAGCGTTCACGTGCGGCGCGTGCGTTCTCACGGAACAACACGGGCTTATCGACCAGCTGCCCAGGCAGGAAGCTTGTGATACCTGGATCCTCGATACGCACCTTGCGCAACATCTGGCGCACGATGATCTCGATGTGCTTGTCGTTGATGTCCACACCTTGTGAGCGATAGACATTTTGCACTTCGCGCACGAGGTAGAGCTCGGTCTTGATTGACCGATCGCGGTTTGCGCCAGCGGGCAACAAGAACCACCCAGGCACAACCTCCATGCCCTTTTCAATGTGCGGCTCCGGACGATCCGACGGCAAACGCAACATGCGCGTACTCGTACCGGCCTCGGTGGCGACATCAATCTTGATCCATTGATCGACAGAACCCTTCGGTGCTTTCTCGCGAGTGATCTTGGTCACCGTACCCAGGACACCCAACGCCACACCAGAGGTCGCCGCCAAGATGTCTGGCGGGAACGCCGACCCGAGGGTCAGCAATGTACCTGCGGTCACCCATGCACCATCGGCGACGGTGATCTGGGTCCGCTTCGGGACGGTAAAGATGTGCTCGCGCACGGGCTGGCGTGTTGCGCCGGTACCGGCATCCTCAACCGGAATGTATTCGGGCTCGACCAACACCAAACGGGCAGCACCGGGACGACTCTCGTCATCTTCGATGCGAACCCAGCCATCGACATTCGCCACGTGGGCCAGGGCCTTTGGCTTACGTGCCTCAAACAGCTCGACGATACGCGGCAAACCATGAGTGATGTCTGCCCCTGCCACACCACCGGTGTGGAAGGTACGCATTGTCAACTGGGTACCTGGCTCACCAATGGACTGGGCGGCGATGATTCCAACCGCGTCACCGGGCTCACACAGACGACCAGACGCAGGGTTACGTCCGTAACAATTTCCACAGACCCCGAAGTCACTACGACACTTGAGCGGGGAACGCATGACCGCAATGGCGTTACGCGGTGCCCCGTCCTTGGTGCGACAGGCAAGCGCGATTTCTTGAGCCATCTCGTTCGTCACGAGCGTGCCAGAGTGCTCGTCTTCACTTTCATCGAGCACTCGTGGGTCGACAATGACCTCGCCGGACACTGCATCGACCACTGGGCCGAGCAGCAAACGGCCCGCGAGGCTCAAGTTGATGCTGCCATCACGGAAGATCGGCACATCGATACCGTCAGTTGTCCCACAGTCGTGCTCACGCACAATCATGTCTTGGGACACGTCGACCAGACGTCGGGTCAAGTACCCCGAGTCAGCGGTCTTGAGCGCGGTATCTGCAAGCCCCTTGCGTGCGCCGTGGGTCGAGATGAAGTACTCGAGCACCGAGAGCCCTTCCATGAAGTTGCTCTTGATTGGGCGCTCAATCGTCTCACCCTTCGGGTTATTCATGAGACCACGCATACCGGCGAGCTGACGGATCTGCTTAAAGGATCCACGCGCACCACTGTTTGCCATCATGTAGATCGGGTTGAGGCGGAAGAGGTGGGCTTCCATCGCCTTGGCGACTTCATCGGTTGCCCGATCCCACAACGAGACCACAGCTTCGTGGCGCTCCTCGACACTCATCTCACCGCGATCAAAGTAGCTCTCGATCTCCTCGACCTCGCGGTCGTACTTCTCGAGAATCTCCGACTTGTTTGGTGGCACCACGATGTCATTCTTGGAGATGGTGATACCCGAATCGCTCGAGTAGCGGAATCCAAGACGCTTGAAGGTGTCGAGTACCATTGAGACGATCGTCGGACCGTAGAGATTGACCAGTTCTTCAATGAGATCGGTCACTTCACGCTTGGTAAAGATGCGGTTTGTTCGCGGGAAGCGAAACTCCTCAGTGGCAGCCTCAGGGAAGACCGCAATCAAGTCGCTCTCGATCGCGTGGTTGAACACCACACGTCCGGCGGTCGTGATCTCGATCAGATCCCGTGACCGGTCGCGTAATTGAATGACACTCTGCAACGGCAAGACACGGTGTTCGAGTGCACGCAGCACCTCTTCGACGCTTCCGAATGCCGGAATACGCTCTGGCAAGCCAGAACGGGTAAAGGCGTCAGTGCTCCATCCGCCATTTTCAGGGTACAGCCGCTCATCGCCTTCGAACTTGGCCTCGTGCCCCTTGGGAAGCGACCACTTGCGGGTCTTGGGGTCGACCAGCTCGTAGAGCTCCTTGGCGAACATGCCCTCTTGTGATCCCACCGGACGCACATCGATCGAGCGGCAGTAGGTGAGGTAGTAGAGCCCCAGCACCATGTCTTGGCTCGGCACGGCGATCGGACGACCATGTGCCGGCGACAAGATGTTGTTTGCCGAGAGCATCAAGACGCGCGCTTCAGTTTGGGCTTCCACTGACAGCGGCAAGTGCACCGCCATCTGGTCACCATCAAAGTCTGCGTTAAACGCGGTGCAGACCAATGGGTGAATCTGGATTGCTTTGCCCTCAACCAACACGGGCTCGAATGCCTGAATACCCAAACGGTGGAGCGTCGGAGCGCGGTTCAACAGCACTGGGTGCTCCTGAATCACCTCTTCCAACACATCCCACACCTCGGGCACCATGGCGTCGACAAGTTTCTTGGCAGCCTTGATGTTCATGACCTGCTTGCGTTCGACAAGACGGCTCATGATGAATGGCTTGAACAACTCGAGCGCCATCAGCTTCGGCAAGCCGCACTGGTGCAAACGCAACTCTGGCCCGGCCACAATCACCGAACGACCCGAGTAGTCCACGCGCTTTCCGAGCAAGTTCTGACGGAATCGTCCTTGCTTACCCTTGAGCATGTCGGACAGCGACTTGAGCGGACGGTTGCCTGGACCGGTCACTGCGCGTCCGCGGCGGCCATTGTCGAACAACGCATCCACGGCCTCTTGCAGCATCCGCTTTTCATTGTTGACAATGATCTCCGGCGCGCCAAGGTCCAAGAGACGCTTGAGACGGTTGTTCCGGTTGATCACACGCCGGTACAAATCATTGAGGTCACTGGTCGCGAACCGGCCGCCATCGAGCTGCACCATCGGGCGAAGCTCCGGCGGAATCACCGGCACCGACTCGAGCACCATCCACTCAGGACGGTTCTCACTGCGGCGGAATGCCGACATCACTTTGAGACGCTTGAGGGCACGCGCTTGGCGCTGGCCCTTTGAGGTCTGAATGGTCTCGCGCAGAAACTCGGTCTCTTTGTCGAGGTCGATGACCGCGAGCAGATCGCGAATTGCGGCCGCACCCATGCCCCCACGGAAGTACTCACCAAACCCATATGGCGAGGCAAACCGATCGCGCATCTCACGAAAGAGCTGCTCATCGGTTTCGATCTGGCGCGGGCGCATGTCCTTGAAGGTGATCCATGCACGCTGGAGTCGCTCGATCGCCTCTTCGGTGTAGCGCTCGATGTCCTTGATCGACAGATCGGTTTCCCGGCGCAATTCCGATTCAGCCTGACGCTTATCGGCATCGGTCAGCTCACGCTTGGCCGTGCGGTCCTCAGAGGTCCGGTCGCGCTCGAGATCCTCGAGCCAGTAAAAGTCCTCATCGGTAAATGATGCCGTATCCGACTCACCGCGGAGCCACGCCGAGCGACGCTCAAGACGCTCTTGCAACTCGAGCACACGCTCTTCGCGATCGAGTGTGTACTGGTCAAGTGCCTCGTTGATCTTTTCTTGGAGCATGTCGAGGTCCTCGGCACGCTTGTCATCATCAACCCACGTGACGATCGACGCGGCGTAATACAGGACCTTTTCGAGTTCCTTGGGAGCGATATCGAGCATGTAACCAATGCGGCTCGGAACGCCCTTGAAAAACCAAATGTGCGACACCGGGGCAGCCAGATCGATGTGCCCCATGCGCTCACGGCGCACCTTGGCACGAGTGACCTCAACACCACAACGTTCGCAAATGATGCCCTTGTACCGGACGCGCTTGTACTTACCGCAGTAGCACTCCCAGTCCTTTGTCGGACCGAAAATCTTCTCGCAGAACAGCCCATCCTTCTCGGGCTTCAAGGTCCGGTAATTAATCGTTTCAGGCTTGGTGACTTCTCCCGACGACCACTGGCGAATCTGCTTCGGCGACGCCAGGCCAATGGAGATGGTGTCGAAGTTATTGATATCGATCACTGCGCTCGCTCCTCATTGCGACGGGTGGTGCGACGGGCACCACTCGAGGTTGCATCCCCCAAAAGAGCCTCGGAACGCGCGGCGCACGCTCCGAGGCCCCCGTCAGTCCTGGTCCTCTTCGATCTCGGAAGATTCGTTACGTGCGACAACCTCCGCAGGGGTTGTCTCGCCATCGGCTGGAGACTCGTCCTCGCGACGCAACCCACCAAGGCCGCCCGAGAGGTCGATACCGAGTTCCTCCGCCGCACGCAAAAGATCATCATCGTCATCTTTCCCGATGAACTCTGGCATTGCGTCACCGTGCACTCGCACATCCAAACCAAGGCTTTGCATTTCCTTCAGCAACACCTTGAAGCTCTCCGGAATGGATGGCTCTTGAATGTTCTCGCCCTTCACGATCGCCTCGTATGCCTTCACGCGACCAACCGTGTCGTCGCTCTTGATGGTGAGCATTTCTTGCAATGTGTACGCGGCGCCATAGGCCTCAAGCGCCCACACTTCCATCTCACCAAACCGCTGACCACCGAACTGCGCCTTTCCACCCAACGGCTGCTGGGTCACAAGCGAGTACGGGCCGGTCGAACGTGCGTGGATCTTGTCGTCCACCAAGTGCAACAGCTTGAGCATGTACATGAACCCGACAGTGACCTTGCCATCGTATGGCTCACCGGTACGCCCGTTGTAGAGCTGGAATTTTCCAGAGCACTGGCGTCCGTCGAGATCGCTCTCATCAATCGCGAGATTAATCGGCACCTCAGGGTGGCTCTTGTACCAACTGATCAATGCGTGGTCGACATCTTCTGGTGTCGCACCATCGAACACCGGCGTCGACACGAAGGTGCGACCCAACGGCAGACCGTCATCCCCACCGTCCGGAGTCCAGCCGTAATTGGCAGCCCAACCGAGGTGTGTTTCGAGAATCTGACCAATGTTCATACGGCTTGGCACACCGAGTGGGTTCAAGATCATGTCCACCGGTGTTCCGTCCTCGAGGAACGGCATGTCGGCAACAGGAACGATCTTGGAAATCACACCCTTGTTTCCGTGGCGGCCTGCAAGCTTGTCGCCCTCGGCGATCTTGCGACGCTTGGCCACGTAGACGGTCACAAGCTGGTTGACACCTGGTGAAAGGTCGTCACCGTTTTCACGGCTAAACACCTTCACATCGATGACCTTGCCACCTTCGCCGTGTGGCACCTTCAATGAGGTGTCACGAACCTCTCCGGCCTTCTCCTTGAAGATTGCCCGGATCAGCTTCTCTTCCGCGGTCAGTTCCGTCTCACCCTTCGGTGTGACTTTTCCGACCAACAAATCGCCCGACGACACCTCTGCGCCAATACGCACGATGCCACGCTCATCGAGGTCCTTGAGTGATTCCTCGGAGCGGTTCGGGATATCACGGGTGATTTCCTCGGCGCCCAACTTCGTCGTCCGCGCATCGACCTCGTACTTCTCGATGTGAATCGATGAAAGCACGTCATCCTTGACCAAGCGGTCCGAGATGATGATGGCGTCCTCGTAGTTGTAGCCCTCCCACGCCATAAAGGCGACCAAGATGTTTTTGCCAAGCGCCAGCTCGCCCATGTCGGTGGAGCTTCCGTCCGCCAAGACATCACCTGCGTTCACCGTGTCGCCCATCTTGATGATTGGCTTCTGGTGAATGACGGTGCCCTGATTTGAGCGCTTAAACTTCTCGAGTTCATAGCGGGTGGTTTCACCCTTGGTGTCCTCGATGATGATGCGGTTGGCGTCGATCGCAGCAACCTTGCCTGCGGTACGCGACACCACGACATCACGGCTGTCGATCGCGGCACGACGCTCCATCCCGGTACCCACAAGCGGGGCCTCGGTGATCATGAGCGGCACAGCTTGGCGTTGCATGTTGGCGCCCATCAGGGCGCGGTTTGCATCGTTGTGCTCGAGAAAGGGGATCAACGCGGTTGCCACAGAGACGATCTGTGCCGGCGAAACATCCATGTAATCGACGCCTTCGGGGGCAAACAGGTCTGGCTCTCCTGCGCGTCGGCAGAGCACCGGACCTACCAGTTTGCCCTTCTTGTCGACCTCGGCGTTCGCCTGGGCGATGATTTTGTTCTCTTCTTGGGTCGCATCGAGCCACTCAAGTTCATCGGTGACGACACCCTTGACGACACGCCGGTAGCGGGTCTGGATAAAACCAAACTCATTCACCGTGGCGTAACTGCCGAGCGAACCGATCAGCCCAATGTTTGGACCTTCAGGGGTCTCAATCGGACACATACGCCCGTAGTGGGTTGGGTGGACGTCTCGCACCTCAATGGGAGCCCGCTCACGCGTCAAACCGCCAGCCCCCAATGCCGACAAACGACGGCGGTGGGTCAGGCCCGCAAGGGTATTGGTCTGGTCCATGAATTGCGACAGCTGCGAGGAGCCAAAGATCTCCTTCAGCGCAGCGACCACCGGACGAATATTGATGATCGTCTGTGGGGTGATTGTGTCGACATCCTCGGTGCTCATCCGCTCGCGGACAACCCGTTCCATGCGGTAAAAACCGATGCGGAACGCCTCTTGAATGAGCTCGCCCACGGTGCGCAGACGACGGTTACCAAAGTGTTCGTACTCGTCCATCTCGATCGCGATTTCATCGCGCGGATAGATCCGTGCGTCGGCAGCAAAGTCCTTTGAGTCCTCAGGCACACCGATTCGGATCGGCAACTCAACCAAGCGACGAATCAAATCGACCAAGTCATCGCTCATGTTCGAGACCCGACCGGTAAAGCGCGGGTTTGTCAGCGTACGCACTTCTGGGTCAACCGAGGTTCCCAAACGGGCATTGAGCTTGTATCGGCCGACACGGGTGAGGTCGTAGCGCTTGGGGTCAAAGAACAGGGAGCGCACAAGCGCCTTGCTGTTATCCACCGTTGGTGGCTCGCCCGGGCGCTGCTTCTTGAAGACCTCGATCAGCGCGTGCTGCATGAGCTCACCTGCACGCAGATCGATCAGCTTTTGCACCTTTGCGATCTCATCTTCGATGCGCTGACGCTCGTCGGCAGAAAGATTTTCACTGTCGACATCAAGTGCACGCATTTCCGCAACGAGCTTCTCGAGCTCGTTGAGGCTTTTGCGGTTCCCTGACTGCGGCGCGCCATCAGTCGTGTCGCGGTCGAGGGTCATCTGAATGAACGGGTTCACCCGGTCTGGATCATTGGGATGACGGAACAGGTTGGCGATGTCATCGCGGGTGTAGCCGATCGCGAACAACAGGGTGGTCACCGGAAGCTTACGTTTACGGTCGATGCGGACATTGACCAGCCCCTTCTTGTCGATCTCCAACTCAACCCATGAGCCGCGCGAGGGCATCAGGTTGGCAATGAAGACCTGCTTTTCGGGGTCTTTCGGCTCCATCACGTAGGCGCCAGGGGACCGCACGAGCTGCGTCACAACCACACGCTCGGTGCCATTCACCACGAAGGTGCCCCAGTCGGTCATGAGAGGAACATCTCCCATGAAGACCTTCTGCTCGCGGATCTCACCGGTTTCCCGGTTGATGAAAAAGACCTGCATTGTCAGCGGCGCAGCGTAGACAAGGTCCTTCTCGCGGCATTCGCGGATGTCATTGTTGGGAACGATTTGATCCAGCGGCATCCCTGGCTCCCAACCGCCAATGGAATACGAGCCGAACTGGACTGCCAGCGTGCCGGTGAAGTCCTCAATCGGAGAAATATCGTCGATGGTCTCTCGGAGTCCTTCGTTGAGAAACCATTCGAATGACGCGCGCTGGATATCTATGAGGTCGGGGACCTCTTCGATGTTTCCCAAACGGGAAAACGTACGACGGACACGGGCAGCATTAACCTTGCTCAAGTCGCGAGGCCTCCTGGACGAGCATGGTGGTCACGGCGGGCAGACGCACGCCGCTTACATGGACCGGGCGGGACGGGACCGAGAAGTGTAGCAGACGGCCGCAGCAGTTGTAATCCCCACTCGGCACGCTGGTGCCCACGTGGGGGGTCGAAAGAAACGCGCAGCTGAAATCACCCCAACCCGTCAGACTGAAACTTGAGTCTATCTGTTTCGGCACTTGTCTTCCAGTCGGTGCATACTTACAGGAATGAATGTGGCCCTACTCTCACTTGGCGACCCTGGTGATCCCGAAAGTTTCCTCCCCCGCATCGAGGTACTTCTGGAGACCACGCATGCGCTCTGGTCTGCGCCAGAGGAGCGTCGTCGCATGCGGGCGTTTGGCTTTCGGCCAGCCGTGGAGCAGGGTGTTCTCAAGCGCGAATGGCACGGCGTGAGCATTCGAATATCCACCGCCGTGTTTCGTGTCACTCAGCCGGATGTCGGAGAAATCGTGTACCGGGCGGGAGATCGCGCAGTTCTCCTCAATGACGAACCATTGGCAGTGACCGATGCGTCACTCAACTTGGTGCGCACATTGCTCGATCTCGTCGAAGGGTATGAACGATGGGTCGAAGTACGCGAAGGACGCCAAGCGCGCATCGACCGCCTCTCCCAGGTGTCGTCGTATGACCGCCCTGCAGTCAATGTCCTCGCCGAGACCCGTCGCCTGCAGCGGATGCTGCACGTGCCGAGGGCGAAGACCTCCTGAGCAATCACCAGCGGTGCGGCGGGCGGGGGTGCACAGCGCCCCGCGATTCCCCCGCCGCTCCCGCCTGCGAGGTGCTTAGTTCGTGTCTCCGAAGCGACCGGGCACCGAGCCCGACTTCACCACAGCAAGGTCGTCGAGCCATCCGCCGAGACGCGTGTAGTCGGCGTCATCTGGGGCAAGACCACTGCGGGCGCCCTCAACCAGAGCGATGATGTCATCGACGTTGGCCTTATTTGCGGTCGAAACCTTGTCGCGAAGATCGCTTTTTACAGAACGCTCGAGTGGCATGGAATCCTCCGGATTACAGGGTGGGGCAACATTTGTACTGACGGGCGTTGGGCCCCGTCATCTGACCAGGAACATATCGACAGTATCTTCTGTCGACGTGGTGGGAGTGTGGCGGATCAGTACCCCGTGTTTCTAGGGGGAGCGTGCGAATCCGCACAAAAAGATGCGCGATTTTGCGCAACCGACCTGCCGCACCAACACAGATGGCCCCCGCACAACTCGTGTACGAAAGGCCATCTGCACATCACTGCGCCTCGTCGTCGCGGATGCCGCGACGAACCTAGTTCACCGAAACGAGTGCTCCGGCCTCTTCGAGCTGCGCCTTGATCTGGTCAGCCTCTTCCTTGCCAACACCTTCCTTGACCACGCCTGGTGCGCTGTCAACAAGGTCCTTGGCCTCCTTGAGGCCCAAACCCGTGACCGCGCGCACGACCTTGATGACCTGAATCTTCTTGTCGCCAGCGCCATCGAGGTTGACCGAAAAGGAAGACTTCTCTTCCTCGACGGCAGCGGCAGCCACTGGAGCTGCAGCAACGGCAACCGGTGCCGCAGCCGTCACACCAAATGCCTCTTCAATGGCCTTGATGCGCTCGGCAAGCTCGAGCACGGAAATGCCCTTGAGCTCTTCAATCCACTCTTCAGTCGTAATACCCATCGTTCGTCCTCCTCGTTCGTAAAAAGTAAATAACTCGTGTCGTTGGACGAGCGGAGAGCTAGCTGCCCTCGCCCGCGCGTTGCGCGTGCAACGCGTTGAGGGCTTGTGCGAGCCCGGTAATCATGTTGTTCATTGCGCCTGCAAGACCACGAAGTGGTGCTGCAACGCCACCCGCCAGTTGCGCAAGCAACTGCTCACGCGACGGCAAGGTCGCAAGATAATTGAGCTCTGCGGCCGACAATTCACGACCGTCAAGCACGCCACCCTTGAGCTCAAGGTGCTCCAAACGTTCCGCGAAGCCATTGAGCACCTTCGCGGTTTCCGCAGGATCACCGTTGACCCAGACCAATCCGGTCGGGCCGTTCAGGAATCCCAAAAGTGCTTCTTGCCCCGTGGCGTTCGCCGCACGCCGTGCCAAGGTGTTCTTGGCGACGGTCAGGCTGGCATTTGCCGCCCGCAGCGCACCACGCAGTTCGGAGAGTTCCTTGACGGTTAGGCCACGAAAGTCAGCTGCGAGAATCGTATTGGTCGATCCAAGATGCTCTTCAAGTTCGGCGACAACATCCGCCTTTTGGTCCCGTCGCAGTGCTTCACCTCCTCATCATTGGTCCGGCGGGATCGACGCGGACCAATGCCGACCCACACCATCGCGGGTCTGTGCACTGCACCTCGCCAACCTCGCACGGGTGGTCCGAATCGGACCGGTTTCAGGCGGCCAAGTGGCGCGCCCCCGTGGGTCTTTGGTTAGCTTGTAAAAAAGATGGCCGCCCTAGGCGGTCGCCTCCTCAAACAGGTTGGACGTGCGTGTCGTATCAACCGGGATTCCAGGACCCATGGTCTGCACGACGGTAATGGATTTGATGTAGCGGCCCTTGGCTGCGGCCGGCTTCGCGCGCAAGATCTCTTCAATGACCGACTGGTAATTCTCGACCAATGCATTTTCATCAAAGGATCGCTTACCGATACCCAAGTGAACGATGCCAGTACGGTCGGTGCGGTACTCGACCTTTCCGCCTTTGACATCTTCAATCGCGCGGGCGAGATCAAACGTTACTGTGCCGGTCTTGGGGTTTGGCATCTTCCCCGAGGGCCCAAGGACCCGACCGAGCTTACCGACGGTCGCCATCAGGTCCGGTGTCGCAATTGCGACATCAAAATCGGTGAATCCCGCCTCGATCTGGGCGGCAAGATCTTCTGCACCGACGATGTCCGCGCCAGCCTCTTGTGCCTCACGAGCCTTGTCGCCCTGGGCGAAGACAGCCACTCGGACGCTCTTACCGGTTCCATGCGGAAGACTAATCGTGCCACGCAATTGCTGATCCGCGTGACGCACATTCACACCAAGGCGAATGTGGACCTCGACGGTCGAATCAAACTTGGTCAACTCTTGCGACTTGATCAAACGGAGTGCTGCCAGCGGGGAGTAGATCTCCTGCGCGCTGATCTCCGCCTTTGCTTGCTCGTAACGCTTGCCGTGCTTTGCCACGGTGTTCTCTCCTTGTTTGGCGGGCCGCCGATCACACGCATGTGTGCGACGAGCGGTCCCTCCCAGTCGTTGTAGGCCTGGTGGACCTAATCCTCGACCAGAACTCCCATGCTTCGGGCTGTTCCAGCGATCATGGACATTGCCGTCTCGATGCTGTTCGCGTTGAGATCGGGCATCTTCGTCTCGGCAATCTGCCGAACCTGCGCCTTGGTGAGCGTGCCGACCTTGTCGGTTTGAGGCACGGCTGAACCACTTGGGATACCCAGTGCCTGCAAAATCAGCACCGGTGCCGGTGGGGTCTTGGTAATAAAGGTGAAGGAACGATCCTCGAAGACCGAAATCTCGACAGGGGTAACCGTTCCATTCGCGGCTTGAGTCTGAGCGTTAAACGCCTTGCAGAACTCCATGATGTTGATACTCGCCGCACCCAGAGCAGGACCAACCGGAGGCGCTGGTGACGCCTGTCCAGCTGGGATCTGGAGCTTGATGATCTGCAGGACCTTCTTCGCCATGGCTCTTTCTGTGTACGTGTCGTGGATGCAAAACGCACGCACCGGCGACAGCTACGCGCGCCAATGCGGACGGCCATTGTAGCCACCTCACGCGTCTCGCGTGGGGGCTCAGTGGAAATTCTGTTGTTACGAGAGCTTTTTTACCTGGTCAAATGAGAGGTCTGCTGGGGTTTCACGTCCGAAGATGCTGACCAACACCTTGATACGACCGGCCTCGGAATTGATTTCGGCAATTTCGCCGGTGAAGTCGGAGAGCGGACCCGAAATAACCTTGACCGACTCACCTACCGAGAACTCTGCGCGCACCTTAGGACGCAATTCAGAGTGTGTCCGCAGCAAACGATCGACCTCAGCTTGGGTCAATGGCACCGGATCGGTTGAGGACCCCACAAAGCCGGTGACTCCGGGAGTGTCCTTGACCACCCACAACGCATCCGGGGTCATATCCATGTGCACCAGCACGTATCCGGGAAGCGTGCGCTTTTCGGTTTGGACCTTCTGCCCATCCTTATTGGTTTCGACCACTTGCTCGGTCGGCACCACGATCTCACGGACATTTTCGCGCTGGCCTAATGAGACCAAGCGATGTTCGAGATTCGCCTTGACCTTCTTCTCATGACCGGAATAGGTGTTGATCACATACCAACGAAACACGGGTAGATACGTCCCTTCGGAGCGCGAATAACCAGCTAGAAGATGGCGTGCACGATGCGATTGACGATGTTATCGACCACATCGAGATAAATCGTGACGATGGCAACCACCAAAATCACGACTGCGGTGGACTGCATCAACTGCGAACGAGTCGGCCACTGCACCTTGCGCAATTCCGCGATGACATCACTGAGAAAGCGCGAACCCTTCCGCTGATCCTGCACAGCCTTGGTGACCGATCCCGCCTTCTCGCGGGATGGGTTGGGTGCAGGTCGCGGCGCGACGGGCTGTCGCCCCTCGCTTTTTTTGGTGCGCCCACGCGAAGGTGGCGGCGGCGACACGTCGCGACCGTCATCCTTTTGTGAACCATCATTTTTTGCGGGTCGAATGCGTGCCATTCAGTCCACGTTGATAACAGGGCCGGAGGGACTCGAACCCCCAACCCCCGGTTTTGGAGACCGGTGCTCTACCAGTTGAGCTACGACCCTAGGAAGCGGCACGTCACTCGCGTGACGAACTAACGAGTCTCCCTGTGCGCAGTATGACGCCCGCACCAGCGACAGTATTTACTGAGCTCGATGCGATCGGGTGTGTTACGACGGCTCTTGTTTGTCTGGTAGTTCCGACGCTTGCACTCTTGGCAAGCAAGAGTAATCGCGAGTCGCTGTCCCGGAGGCACGTGCCAGCCTTTCGGTCGTGAAACGGAAAAGGAGGCTACCACATGCCTCGCGCTCTGACAGGCCCAGAAGGCCTGTCAGAGAAAATTCTTATCGTTTTGGCACTGCAATCGGTCGCCGAAAGCGGTTGCGCGTCGCCGCCTGCTCAGCAAGTGCAGCGACCCGCAGCAACGCTGCAGAGGCCCGTTGAAGGTCAAGATTTGTGGCGGTGTGCACGGGTTCTACCCGCAATGCTGCACAGAGACGACGGTAGTGAGTCACCAATGCAGGTCGTGCAATTGCGTTGGGCGAACCTGCAGAGCGGACGCGGTGATAATGCTGTTGCACATCTTCCACCGTGGGGATCCCACGCGGCACAGGGGTGCGACTCGGGGGGGTCATTGCATCTCCAAAACGTTCGAGTGGACCGGAATCAGCACGGCGGACTGCCCTGCATCGGCAATGGACATCAAAAAACGACGCCCTGGATCTCCCAGTTCGAACTCCTCCTGCAACTCAAAGACGGTGCACACGCCATCGGTGCTGTGGCCACGTAGACGCACGGGCGCGGTGGTATATGCGTCCAGTGCCTCGAGCACCCGTGACAGCAACTGCTGTTCATGAGCATTCAATGAGTCGAATTGTTGGGGTTCAGGCATCCCTGTACTCATCGGTCGACGACCTCGCGTTCTTGAATGTTGCGGCACCGATTGTTGTTGCCATGTCGGAAACTCATCTCTTTCAGGTACCTCGTGGAGGCTGAGTGTGCTCAACCTGTGTCATCACTTGGTGAGTTCTCGGTAAGGGATTGGCCAAGCCGACTCACGCAAAGATCCACCCCCTGCATCGGCGGCGGGCACCCAAACCTTTATTGTGTGTCGCGATGGATGACGAACTCGATCTCGCAGACGCCGCGGAGTACATCGTTGGCGAGCGCCCTGAGCTGGATGAAGATCACGTGTGGTCCATCCTGCGCGAGTTCGGCGCACCACCAGCACCGACAAGTGTTGATCTTGCACTGACACTCATCGATCAGGCATGCCCTGAGGTCAACCGCACTGATGCGCTGCAGATCTTGCGGGAGTGGCTGGCATACGCCGCCCTCACAGTCGAACCCGACTGGGACGACGAGGATTAACGCAACCGTTTAGCTCGGTGACGTGCGGCGACGCGTGGTTGATCTGCCACCCATCATCAATTCCCGTGCGGCATTGAGTGCCACTGTCATGCCTTCTGCCTGACCGCGAATTCGTGGATGCAAATCGGCAACGCGGTCGGGGTGACAGCGCACGATCTGGGCTCGAAATGCTCGTTCAATATCGGCGGGAGATGCATCAGGAGCAATTTCCAAGAGCATCGCGGCATCCTGCACGGTTGTAGGAAGGGGCGTCTCCCCGGGAATCGGCTGGGCGCGCATCGCAGCGACCTGCCGCAGAATTGCGGCGACCTGAGACTTTTCTGTGCGCAATCGCGCGCGATCCTCGGCAAGTTGCTCGCGCTCATCACGCACCTCGTCGGCGAGTCGCAACAGTCGCTGATCTCGGACACCGCGATCCTCCCGCAGGCTCTCAAGCATTGCGAGGGCGACAAACTGCTCCGGCACATCGGCGGGGACCGGTCGTTCGGCTCCACGCTCCCCACGAGCAATCTGAGCCACCACATCCCCAAGGGTGAAATGCGCGCGATTTCCTCCAGCAGGACCATCGGACGGGCCAAGACGGATCAGGCTCAATTCATCCCATGCGGGTTCCACGAGATAGGCCGCTGACGAGCGACCGACCAGCAGCGCACGACGGGGAGCATCATGGGTCACCCCGAGGAGCGCAAAGCGCCCCTGGTCAGTTCCGTGATGAATGTCGTGCAATTCAATTGCAAGATCCTCGCGGCGGCGGGCCACCTCACGCGCATCGGGCCCACTTCCCACCTGCGCATCCAGCGGTGGCAACTCATACCCTTGCGCACCCTCCGATTGCCCGGCAGCCAGCACCGCCCACCACTGGGCCCAGGGATCACCCACCGCGGTCGCCGCGACGACGGCAGCAGCGTCGGGCAGATCGAGCCCATGCAACACACCAGCAAGATCTGCACGAATGCGCAGATCGGGACTCAGCGCCGCAGCAGTCGCAAGCAGTGCGACTTGTCGCCAACGTCCACTTCTGGCCGCGGCGGGAATCGATCCTGCCTGAGAGACGAGTTCCTCATGCACCGTGCCAGGGTATCGCGCGAGGACATGAGTATCCTTGGTAACTGTGAATCGACTGGCCAATGAATCCAGCCTGTACTTGCGCCAGCATGCTGAGAATCCCGTGGATTGGTATCCGTGGACAAACGAGGCCCTCGCCCGCGCGGCATCAGAGGATCGTCCGCTCCTCATCTCAATTGGCTATTCGGCATGTCATTGGTGCCATGTGATGGCCCATGAGTCATTCGAAGACCCGGAAACCGCCGCGGTGATGAACGCCCATTTTGTCTGCATCAAGATCGATCGAGAGGAACGGCCCGATCTCGATGCGCTGTATATGCAAGCGACCCTCGCGCTCTCGGGCCATGGCGGATGGCCAATGACGGTCTTTGCCACCCCCGACGGACGGCCCTTTTACGCGGGAACCTACTTCCCGCCGACAAATCGGGGCAGCATGCCGGGGATGCGGGAGTTGTGTTCGTGGATGGCCGAGGTCTATCGCGATCGTCGAGCAGACGTTGATGCGCAGGCAACCGAGTTGACCGATCGTCTCACTGCGATCGCCAACCGTCCGGGATCGAGCACCCCGCTGGATGCATCGATCGTCGTGCAGGCGGTTGCACAACTTTTTCAGCAGCTTGATCAGACACATGGCGGATTTGGTGGCGCTCCGAAATTTCCACCTTCCACGGTCCTCGAGTTCCTCGTGCAGGCAGACCTTGCAGATGATGTGGCACCTCGTGCCGCAGAAATTGCATCACTCACGCTGCGACGTATGGCAGATGGGGGCATCTACGACCAGCTTGGTGGGGGGTTCCATCGGTATGCGGTCGACGATCGTTGGCTCGTGCCCCACTTTGAGAAAATGCTCTACGACAACGCCCTGCTTGCCCGCGTCTACGTGCACGCCGGCATCCGCTTTGAGGATCCCCGCTACATCAGCACCGCCACAGAGATCCTCGACTACCTGATCCGCGAAATGGAATTGCCCCATGGCGGGTTTGCCGCTGCACAAGATGCCGACAGCCCCGAAGGCGAAGGGGTGTACTACACCTGGACCCCCCCTGAGCTCGCCGCGGCGCTTGCCCCAGCAGATGCAGCGCTCGCGGCCCGGCGCTTCGGGGTCGACGACGATGGCAATGTCGATGGCCGATCAGTGTTGTCAAGCGCACTGCCACTGCCCATTCTTGCCCGCGATTTGGGCCAGGATCCCCAACCCACACTCGCGCGGATTCGTGCGCAGCTCGTTGCTACTCGCGTGTTGCGTACACCCCCCACACGTGATGACAAGCTCATCAGCTCATGGAACGGACTTGCCATCGCGGCTTTTGCCGATGCCGGCGTCGAGTTGGCGCGCAGCGACTATCTCGATACCGCAGCGCGCGCCGCCGATCGCATCCTGGAGCACCTGGTGATCTCCGGCCGTTTGCATCGCGTCCTAGCCGATCACACCGCGCACCACCTCGCGCAACTTGAGGACTACGCCAATCTGATCCAGGGCCTCTTGCGTCTGTACACCGCAACCTTTGCGCCTCGGTGGTTCACTGCCGCCCGCGGGCTTGCAGACGACATGCTTGATCTTTTTTTTGATCGCGAGACACACGCCTTCTATGCGACCGGCCGTGACGCACCGAAACTCTTGATGCGACTTCGTGATCTCGAGGATCAACCCACCCCTGCGGGCAACTCGCAGGCGGCACTCGTGCTGATACATCTGGCCGGATTGACAGGATCCGACGACTATTCCGCCTGCGCAGCCCATGCGCTCGGGCTGGTGCATGACCAATTCTCCCGCTATCCGCAGGCGTTTGGGACAGGACTTCTCGCCTACACACATCTCACCACAGCCTCCCGTGAGATTGCGGTGATCGGCGCGTTCGAGGATCCCCGCACCAAGGCGCTCATTGCCATCGCACGCACGCACCAGCGTTCAGCGCGTGCCCTTGCTGCTGCCGATCCCGGCGATGCGGTGGCCATTAGTGAAATCCCGCTCCTTACGGGTCGCACACTCATCGACGACATGCCGACCGCCTATCTCTGCGAAGACTTCACATGTCAGGCACCAATGACCGATCCGCACGCCCTCCGCATCGCGCTGACAACATAGTTCGTCGGGCCTGAACCACAACGGTCGGGCTATCCTTGAGGGACAATGGCTGATTTGCATGAACTCACCACACTCATCAAGGCTGCATTGCCAGGCTCCGAGGTCGAAATCGTTGATCAAGGAGGTGGCGATCATCTGTTTGCATCGATTACAGCTCCTCAGTTCGCCAACCAATCGCTGCTGGCGCAACACCGCATGGTGTACGCAGCAGTGCAGGAGCGTCTCGATGACGGCAGTATCCATGCGCTTGCGCTGAAGACCCGTGCCCCGGAGGCATCATGAGCGACACCTTGACCATGTCTGAGCAGGAAATCCTCGAGCAGGTACAGCGCGAGGTCCAAGACAACCGTGTGTTCGTGTTTATGAAGGGCACCCCTGAGATGCCCCGGTGCGGTTTCTCCAATCAGGTGGTGCAGATTCTTAACCACCTGAAAGTCGAATACGGCGCCCGTGATGTGTTGACTGACCCACGCATCCGTGAAGTGCTCGGCGGATGGTCACAATGGCCAACCATTCCGCAGATTTTTGTGGGCGGCGAGCTGATTGGTGGATGCGACATCACCACCGAACTCTTTCAATCTGGGGAACTCCAGAAGATCCTTGGGGTCGCGTCACCCGCCGAGTAATTGCCGGTGACGTCGTGTCCCGCATGGCACGACGTCACTCGATATCGGTGCCCGTGGCGCGCCGTGCCCCAGTGAGGGAACGCTCAATCGCGACGACAACGACGTCATCTCGGAGTGAACCTGCATCGAATCGTCGCGCAGCATCGATGACCCGTTCGACACGCAACTCCACCGCGGCAGCCGACTCGGCGTTGATGACTGCGGCAACCCGATCAAGTCCGAAGAGTTCATCGGTTGTCCGTGCCTCGATCAGCCCATCGGTGTAGAGAAACAATGTCTCACCTGGTGCGAGGGTAAAGGTGGTGGTTGGCCACTGCGCAGTATCGAACACCCCGAGGAGTGGCCCCGAGCCCACAGGGGCGATCGAATGACACCCCTCGGGGCCGCTGCGAAGTGGCGCAGGGTGCCCCGCGCACGCAAAACTCCCGTTACCGTTCTCATCAATGAGCGCGTAAATCATCGTCGCAAAAAGACCTTCGACGCGAAGATCGGGGCGGGCCATCTGCGTGTTCAATGCCGCCAACACGCGACGCGGGTTGGGGTCAACGGCCATCATGGTGCGCCATCCAAAGCGCAAACCCGCCGCCTGCGCCGCTGCGCTTGCTCCGTGACCGGCCATGTCGCCCACGAGCACCGCAAGGCGTCCATCTGGCAACACCTCGGCATCGTAAAAATCTCCGCCGATCAAGAGCGCTCGTTCCGCAGGTCGGTATCTGGCCGCCACACGAAAGCCGGGATAGCCGGGAAGGCGAGTCGGAAGTAATCCTTCCTGCACCGTTTCCCAGAGGCGACGCTCGGTACGCTGCATTGCTTCTCGGCGTGCCGCCTGCGCAACTGCCTCGCGCTGCTGAAAGACCTGACGTTGCATGGTGTTGAACCCATCAACCAATTCGCCAAGCTCCCGAACGGCACTTCCGCTTTCGGTCACCGGCTCGGCGAGTCGTCCGCGGGCGACACGGCCGACTCCCAACACGAGCCCGCCAATCGGAATGCCCACCCGCCGCCACAGGCGGCGTGCCGTAATCGCAACGACCCCAAATGCGATGATCGCAGCAATAATCACTGCAATAAGGGTGATGTTCCGACGGTTTTTTGCGGTTGCGAACGCCTCTTCCTTGTCGTGCTGGACGTCGAGGGCGAGGCGCGCCGAATCGCGACGAAATGCATCGAAAGAACGCTTGGCAACCCCACGGCTGACGAGCGCAATGGACGCGCCGAGGCGTCCTTCCCGTCGCTCTTGAATCAATTTCAGGTTCTGGGAGTACCACTCTTGTGCATCGGCATTGGCGCGAGTGACATCGGCGCTGATCTCTGGGCTGTCGCGAACGAGCTGTTGGAGTTGGGCAAAGTCCCGACCGTATCGATCAACCGATGCGGTATACGGCTCCAAAAAGTTGTAGCTGCCGGTCAGTACGTAGCCGCGGCTGCCAGTATCCGCATTCAGCAGATCAATCAACAACTGATTGGCCGCCTGTTGACGCAAAAGTGCTTGCTCACCAGCGGTGCTGTAATCACTGGCGGTCAGTACCGTGCCCGCCGCCGCGATGGCGATCAGCAGCAACAACACCACGGCGAGCGCCGAGACCAATCGCAACAACAAGCCCCGCAGTGAGCGACGCTGGGGTCGTGGAGCCCCTCGCACCAACTAGGCCTCGCGACCAATCAGCTCAGTGATATCCCGAACGCCTTCCGCATCCATCCTGTCGATGAGCCCCCGGTTGATGCGTGCAACCATCGCCGGTCCTTCATAAATGAGCCCCGTCCACACTTGGACCAAGGACGCCCCTGCGGCGAGCCGCTCCCAGACATCATCAGCGCTGGTAATTCCACCAACACTTACCACCGGAAGCAGCGGCGCGCGGGCGATCGAACGACGCAGCAGCGCAAGACTTCGAGCGGCCAGCGGAGCACCCGACAGGCCCCCCTCGTGTGCGGTCAATCGGGCAGCCGATGTCAGTCCCTCGCGTGACAGCGTTGTATTGCTAATGATCACGCCATGCACCCCAACCGCACTGATGAGATCGATTGCCGCATCAAATTGTTCATCGGTGAGATCCGGCGCGATCTTGACAAGAATTGGCCGTCTCCGGGCACCGGTGAGTTGTGATTTCACCCGATTGAGCTCGACCAACTCCTCAAGAATCCCGCCGAGGGCAACCGATTCTTGGAGCTCCCGTAAACCGGGCGTATTCGGCGAAGACACATTGACCACGATGTAATCGGCATAGGGCCAGAGGCGGTCAAGACTCGAGACATAGTCACGTTTCGCGTCCTCCAAGGGGGTGACCTTTGACTTGCCGATGTTCACGCCAATGGGGATGCGATGCAGCACTCCCCGACGATCCCACTGGGCCAATCGGTGCGCCGTCGCGGCGGCGCCGTCATTGTTGAATCCCATCCTGTTGATGACCGCACGGTCCTGCGGCAACCGCACCAGGCGCGGTGTGGGATTGCCATCCTGGGGGAGTGCGGTCACCGTTCCAATCTCGGCAAAGCCAAATCCGAGCGCATGCCACGCCGAGATACCACGCCCCCACTTGTCATACCCCGCTCCAAGTCCCACCGGGTTGGGGAAACGCAGGCCCCAAAGCCGCTGGCTCAGACGCTCGTCACGGATACGCAAGCGCCCGAGACGAATGATCGGAGTCGTGCGCTCGGCAACCGCCATGGCCCGAAGATGAGCGCGCTCAGGATCCATTCGAAAAAGGAGTGGTCGCACCAGACGATAGAGACCACCCGTTGAGGATGTCATCTCAGGGCTCAGGAGAGCGCTTCGATCTGTTGGGCAAGTGCAAAATCGGCCTCGGTAATTCCACCCTGGCTATGGGTTGCCAGCCGCACGGTTACCGTGTTCCAGCGAATATCAAGATCTGGGTGGTGATCGGCAGCCTCTGCAAGGGGCGTAATGCGATTGACGAATTCGACCGAACCCAGGAAGTTTCCACAGGAAAACGCCTTGCTGATGACCCCCTCGACAAATATCCAGCCGGTCAACCCCTGAAGCCGTGCGTGAATTTCCGCCTCATTCAGAACCATGCCGTGCACCTTTTCATTCGTGTTTGTGCCCGCGGCCGTGGCGGCGCACTCGGTTCAATCGTCATTGTCGCATGAGCGCCTCCTCCACATGAGATTCCATTTCATGTCCCGCTCTGACAACGCGGCCTGCCGCAATCCGCGTTGACGACAAATTGGTAGCGTAAGGTGCATTGGACTCAGCGAAAGGCGCTGAGAGCTCATGGGGCCGTTAGCTCAGCTGGTAGAGCAGGGGACTTTTAATCCCATGGTCGTAGGTTCGAGTCCTACACGGCCCATCTCTCCGTTTTTGCCACGCGCAATTTCTCGAATCCGCGCGTTTTTTGCGCCATCGATGACCGTCGTTGTGCACCGCGCACGCCCCCTCGTGAGATGGCCATGCGTGCCCACCGATACACACGGCCCCATATCGGGGCCGTGTGGTCGTGCAACGATTCGGCAACGCCGCGCGGGTGAGTTTTGGCAACGTGATGGCCGGAATTGACCACAGCGGGTTACCGAGTTGGATCACGGCCGAGCATTGGCTGGCGAAAATCGCGGGCGGGCTCACAACTGCTGCATCATCCACCGCACCCGCACGTTTTCACGCATGCAACACAGAGGCCCCTACTGCCGTGCCGTACGTGGATGGTGCAGTGTTTTGCGTGCGGACGCTCCCACCAATTCGGCCGAATTCTCCGTGGTGACGATCAGGTAATAGCCCAAGGCACCTCCCTCACCTTCCCACCGTTTGACGGCCGCCGATTCGTTGTCGGCCGACGGCACCTCTTCGTCGCGCCAAATTTCTCGATTGGTATCACTCTCCATCATTGCGATGTGGATCACATCTATGGGAATACCACTGTTGCCCAAAGAACTGCGCCAACACTGGCACTGCGCGATGGAACGCGCATCAACTTTTGCCAGCGCTGTTCGGGGCGGTACATGAACACAACGCGTGTCAACACCGTGCACTGCGGCTCAATCCGCAGTGGTGCTCGGGGGTTCTCCCGATTGACGAGGTCGCCATGGGGGGCGCAGACTCCCAACCATGCATGATCGTCATGTGAACTACGGATTCATCCGAACCGTGCGGTCGTGCAGGTCATCTCACCACGCTCGCCCGCGAGCGACGCCCACAACGCGTCGTGTGCGAATGCACCCGCGGGCGTACTCCACCGACACAGGAGGACCACATGTCGCGCAAGATTGCTGACTGCCGCAGGTTTCCCAGCGACAGCAATTGCACCCTGACAATTATTGGCGAGGAAGCGGAGGTTGTGCAGGCGGGTGTCGAACACGCGGTCTCGGTGCACGGACACGCCGATACACCTGGTTTACGAGAGCAAATCCGTGTGATGCTCGAACCTGAAGACAGCTACGTCGGAGGTGTACGTCATCCGGACGCGGCCATCCGATAGATCGCTACTCGAGCGCGGGCGCGCGATCAGTTGCTGGACTGTGTTGTGCTCATCGTCGGGGCATTGGCCTGTGGTACCCATCTGGAAGATCCGATGTGCGCGCTCGTCTGGGGTGTCGCATGTCGGAGGCGACCGCTGATGTTGGAATAGTGCGAACGCTCCCAGGTATGCGTTCCTGGAATGATCGCGATCGCGCAGATCAGCCCAATGACAAGCGCGCCGCTCAATACGGCAAAGCGAAGCCCACGATGGGCAGCGCTGCGCTGGTGATGCCCAGCGCGCACCTCTGCCCCCACA